>OGGH01001076.1_pt1 | contig 20054 bp, 18 predicted proteins | sample 1571161 | NCBI WGS metagenome assembly OGGH01 (sample SAMEA2582053, study PRJEB24529) | metagenome | biome: Human gut stool | place: China | collected 2011 | reverse complement strand
ATGGCAATACCGTTGTCAGCTACGGCTACGATGCGTGGGGCGCGCCGCTGTGGTGTACTGGCGAGCTGGCGGAGACGCTGGGCAAGGTGCAGCCGTTTAGGTATCGCGGGTATGTCTACGACGAAGAAACCGAGCTGTATTATCTCAGAAGTAGATATTATGCTGCTCTTCGTTCAAGAATGCTCAATCATGATTCTCGCCTATTTAAAAACGAAACTTTTGAATTTAATGGCTATGTATATTGTATGAATAACCCTATTGCATATCATGACCCGAACGGCACTTGCGTATCTTGCGAAACAGTAGATGAAGTTGGGTATCGAAAGACCACCACGGACGACGATTTCAATTCCACTGTAACCCAGGGTATGCGAAATCTGTTATATAATGCCGATGACTACTATTATATTAGTGCAAGCAAAAACAATAAAGGCGGTATTGACTGCATTTGGGCAGTAAATAAGGCACTAAACAAAAAAACTTGGAAAATGGTAGATGCTGCTTGGCAATCATATGTGCGTAGCAATACCACACGAGGGCGCATCCTTGATCTGAATGACTTGCAACCGGGTGACATCATCTTCTCCATAGATCATAGGGATCGCAATTATGGAAAGGATGTTAAGGACATTGCACGAATTGATCCCGTAAAAAAGGGTCATATCGGCATTGTTGTTTCGTTCGATTTCGGAGATGGAAATGGTGAAGTTTTAGCAGTTTTCCAATCCTGCAGTGAAAAACTTTATCCTGATAAGTGGACTGCTCTGTTTTATGATGATACAGGTCCTAATATCACCGCTCTGGAGGATAATGACGGAAACAGCAATTGGGCGTTCTATGTACGTCCGAAAAAATAAAATGTAACAGGAGGAGTTGCAGATGAAGAGAGCTTTCTTAACTATTCTATTCTTTATGTCTCTATTGCCATGCATAGTATATGCCGAGGAATTGTTCTTATACATATCCGATGGCCAATGGGGATATGCGACAGACGACGGGACAGTAGTTATCGCTGCATCTTTTTCAGAAGCAACTCCCTTTTACAATGGCGTGGCCAAGGTGCGTACTTCCGTACCGATGGATCATTATTCTTTGATTGATTTTCAGGGGAACGAAATTACTCCCCCTTGCTATGATATCTATGAATTTGATTCAGCTTTTATCTATGCAGTAGATGCTGGAGATGTCCTCTTGTTCGGTTTCTATGACAAACAAAGCGGCTATTTATCGTCAACATATGACGCAATCAAGCTAACAGATCCATATATCAACGAACAAGAATATATTGCAGTCCAGGATAATGACAAGTGGGGATTTGTTCATCGTTCTACTGGTAATGTCATCATTCCTTGCGTATACGATGAAATCGTCGAACCTTTTCAGAACGGTTATGCATTAGTAATCCAGGCGGATCACCAGATGAACGATAACTTTGATAGTATGGACGATTACATCTTAATTAATTCAAACGGAGTCCCTGTGACTTTTGATGACGGGATTGTGCCAATGAGTTGTCCCTCCTCCGTGGGTCTTATAGCTGTTGTCCAAAACGGTTTGTACGGTTTAGCTGATATTTACGGCCGCCTGATGATTGAACCACAGTACGAATATGTCGATTCACCTACAAATGATCGATTTTGGTATCAAAACACGGCTGGTTATGGGGGCGTCTTAGATGAACGTGGTGCAGTGATTGTTAAGCCAAGCTTTCTGCATAACGATCTGTTGTACGGAACACCGCCAGCCTATGTGAATGACTATGCAGTTGTAAGGCTGAAGGATCAGGTTGTCATACTTGACTTGGCCGGTACTGAAACTGTTATCAACCGCGCCCCTAACAGCACTGTTGGAAACGTGATTGACGAAGTTCAGCTGCTCTCGTACTATGATTCATCAACTGATCGCTACGGATTTTATAATGTTCATGGGTTGATGTTAACTTCGGAATTGTATGAGGATTATTCACCGTTAACCAATGGTCTCATAACCGTGAAGCGCGAAGGAAAATGGGGAGTATTGGATAACAATGGTATTGAAATCCTCCCGTGCGTGTATGACGAAATCAATCGTTTCAACAATTCGACTATCTACGTCATTCAAGACAGCACTATATCTTACATATCAATTAGCAAGGGAATATAATATTTCTAGATTATCGTTGCTAACATATCCCCCCGATAGTACATTCTGGCCATTCGTCATACGTCGGGTGGCCTTTTCTATGCCTGAAAATTTTCTTCATTTTCGCGTTTCAGAAACTGAAATTTAGGCAGTCCGGAAAGGCGGACATTGCCCCGATTTTCAATCGGACGGCAAAGAAAAAAGTCCTGAACCCCTTGGAATTACTGGGGTTCAGGATTTCAGTTTCTGGTTTTGAATTCGCGAACTTTTCTGCTATGATGAGGCTACGAAGCAACGACAGGAGGTTTGCGGAATGAGCATTGCATGGAACTATCTGGATAAGCGGAGCGCGGCAATGGCGGCGCTGAAAGATTATTGCAGCATGAAGGCGATTCTGGCGACAACGGCGGAGGAGATTGCGAATGTGCGGCAGGACATGGTTCGCATTGGCGGGATGCGCTTCGAGGAGTCGGCGCATGGTGCGCGAAATCCGCAGGCAGGCGAAAACCAGATCCTGCATGGAATTGCGGAAATTGATGTGCTGGAAGAGCGGAAGCGGCAGGCGGAAGAGTTCATGGCGTGGTTTCAGCCGGCGTGGGATGCGCTGGGGGAGGACGAAAAAACGGTGCTGACGATGTTCTATCTATCAGAAAATGGGAAAACAGACGCGATAGAGGAAATCAGCGAGCGGTTTTGCGTGGAGCGGAGCTCCGCCTACAAGAAGAAGGATCGCGCGCTGGCGCACTTGGCGCTGCTGCTGTATGGGAGGTGAAAGGGGAGGAGAAGTTGATAGATGATATTGACAGGACAATCACATTATGTTACAATAAACATGGAAAACTTAACTGCAAATATATCTAATGCTGATTTTTGCAGCAATAAATGAACTTCAGAATAATCTGAAGCTGAAAGGAGTGGAATTGTGAAAGCAAATGGCAATAGGGTGGTGACAAGAGGCAATTCTGACGCAACAGAGCAGATTAGGAAAACGCGAATGCCCCCAAATACATCACACCTGTTTGCTAAAATGCTGGTCAAAAGGCTAACACTTTTCATATGTACATAATGACTGTGATTGCAAGACCAGCAGCTCAATTGCTTTCTTTGAACAGTCAAAATGTATGTGCGAAAAAGATAAATCCATAGAGCTGTCTGACGGTCAGGATTAGTTCTCAAAAGAGAACTATTTCTGACCGCTTTTTTTGTAACAAAGAGCCGTATGCAGAATCCCTTCGGAGCCGGCATCCCCGAAGGAATTGCCGAATACTATTTTCTGCATTTGCCTGCGCCCGCTGCTTGCGCCTTTTTCCTCCTGCCGTCCGCTCATTCCACTTAGCGTAGCGCTGCTACGCTGCGTTTCATTCGCGTTAGGCAGAAGAAAAAATTCGCGGCGCATCAGGCGCATTCTCATTTGAAAATAGTATGCTGAAGGATACGGCGCATATCAGCATCAGCCGAGGCAATGGCTGCTGCCAACCAAATGAATGGAGAAATTCATGATGGTAGGCGGCACTGTTCAGTATACCCTTCTTTTGCGATTTTCTCCATTCGAGACAAAGGAATGGAGGAAAAATTGCAATGTCACAAGGACGTTACGTTTGGATTGCAGGGAAGAAAGTATATCTGAATCCGGAGCTGCAGAAGGAATGGGACAAACTCATCAACAAGGAACGTTATAGAGCTCGTCAGGAAAAAATCTGCGGACAGGCGGATTACCGTCGCTGCAATGGGGATTGCTTCGTGTGTCCATGGCGCAAGGAAGGAATTGTTGTTTCGTATGAAACGGAACACTTTGCAGAAGGGTTCGGCAATGACAATGCAGCGCGCGGCTATGGCGTTGTGAATTGCGAATCGATGCTGGAGGAAAAGTACATCGCGGAGGAACGATACAACACACTGTGTGCCCGAATCTATCGGTATGCAGATTCTGCGTATCCGGATGGTGCGAAAATTATTGCGTGCTACCTCAATGGTGAAACGCTGGAAAGCACTGCGAAAGAACTGCATCTTACGGTCAGGGCAGTGCATTATCGCCTGCATCAAATGCTGAAGTATATAAGAGAACATCGGAGTACATTCTGCGATTTTTGATGTGGCATTATTTCCGGTTTCGACGCATCATCTGCTTGCGCGTAGCGCTGCATTTCACTTCTGTTCGTCAGCGTGAAAATTTTTTTTGCAGAAATTCTTGAAATCGCGTAAAAAAACCGATTTTTTTTACCAGTTATGGTGAGAGGGATAAAAGTCTCTTTCAGCAAGAAGGGGGAATCAGCATGTCCGGCATTAACTTTTATTAGGAAATAACATCCAGTATGACTGGAATCATGAGGAGCAGCGCTTTCTGCCTCTGCCCGTGCTGCGGCAACATGATGAAAACAGGAGAAGGCTGATGCAGCTTCTGGTTGGCTGCAATGGGTGAGCAAATGTTGGTTCGTCGGGAACAGCCAGCGCGTTTCCAATAACAGGAGGTGACTTATGTGGCAGAAGCAGCCGAAAAGAATAGGCAGCCTATCTGCATTTCTCAAAATAGTCTTGTGTGGCAGGATGATAGTGTTTTCAAACTGTATTACTACTGCATGAATTGTGCCTGCCGCCAGAAAGCTGAAATCTGCGGGAAACAGCTTATGCCGGGACAACTGCTCTTCTCATATAGAAAGACAGCGCTTGAACTGGGCTGGTCTCGTGATAAGCTGACGAGGAAGATGGCTGCGCTGGTTCAAATGGGCTATGTTCAGATACAAACAGCGCGGGACGGTTCTATCGTTACCGTATCAAACTGGCTTGAAAATCAGACCGCTGGCGGTATGAAAATAAGGCTACTCTGTCCCGAAAATCAGTACGCAGACGGTACTAAAATAAGCACGCCGTGTGCTGAAAACAAGTCCATATGCGGTACGAAAGAAAGAGCGGAAAACGGTGCAAATGCGCATTTTTCAGCATTTGCACATCGCAGGCGGCTTGAAAATCAGCACACCCAGCAGCAATATAATAATAGTAATACGATAGATACACTATCTCATTATCCGGATGAGTTTGAAAAGCTGTGGTTTGCTTATCCGGCTAATCGCAGAAATGACTGGGATGAGGCAATTCGCGTATATCAACAGGCGCTGCGGCATGGTGCGACGCTTGAAATAATCATGACAGCGCTTGAAGCAGCAAAAAGTTCTATCGCATGGACGAAAGATGGCGGGCAGTATATCCCCGGCATTAGCAAATGGCTTCAGCGTGAGCCGTGGAGAGAGGCGAATCTACAAAAAGCGCAAAAGGAGAATCAAGAACAGTGGAACTCGCAGTAAAGTGGCTGTCCTTGCTGCATGAACCGGATGCAATCATTGAAATCAGAAGTATAGACCCTAAGCCCATTGTCAGCGGTTATTTTCGTGCGGACAGTCCGCACATTGCTGCTGAATTGGCAAAGTATCCGAATCGCACGTTTTACCAGTCGTTGAACCCCGTCAAAAGTGCCTGCTATGCGCGTGCTCAGCATGAACGTCTGGTAGAACGTCCGAAGGAAACAACGTCTGACAATGACATCATAGGATTTCAATGGATTTTGATTGATGCAGACCCAGTCCGCCCCAGCGGTGTCAGTGCATCGGCAGAAGAAAAGGAAGCAGCACACGCTGTTGCTGGAAAGACAATGAAGCGGCTGATGGCAACGGGATTCAGCGAGCCAATTGTTGCAGACAGCGGCAATGGCTATCATCTGCTTTTTAAGGTACATATCAGCACAGATGACCGGCAAGTGGTTGCGGATTTTCTCTCTGTGCTGGACATGTGGTTCAGCACAGACGAGGCAAAAATTGATACGGCGGTGTATAACCCATCAAGAATTACCAAACTGTATGGAACAATTGCGGCGAAAGGCGCGCATACGCCGGAACGTCCACACCGACAGAGCTGCATCATCCGCTATCCGGAGCAGATTCGGGAAACACCCATTGCGCTGGTCAAGAATATTGCAGCGGAACTGCATCAAGCGGCGATACCGACAGAAGCTCGGCGTTCCGGCAAAGAAAGCACTTGGGACATTGAGCATTTTCTTTCCGCACATGGCGTGGAGGTGGAGAAAAAAGTAGCCATCAGCAGCGGTACAAAGTACCAATTAGCACACTGCCCGTTTAACGATTCGCATCAGCACGGAGATGCCGCCGTGTTTGCGTACCATCAAGGCGGTTTCGGATTCCACTGCTTCCATAACAGCTGCGCCGGATACCATTGGCATGAGTTCCGGCAGAAGGTAGACCAGGCAGCTTACAGCAGCAGCCCTTATGCAGTAACGCCTGCTGTGCCGACAGCAAAAGTCAGCACGGCGGAAAATTCTCCACTGCTTGGCAAGGCGAAGGCACGGATGCTGGACTTTGCAGAGATTCCGAACGTAGACCGCAGCAAAATTGTGGTAATTCGGTCACGGCTCGGTTCGCTTGACGCAAAGATAGGGGGATTCAATGCAGGCGAAATGTCCATTTGGAGCGGGGGCAATGCTTCGGGCAAGTCAACGCTCGTCAGTCAGATTGGTCTGGCAGCTGTATCGCAGGGATATAAAGTCGCGCTGTTTTCAGGAGAAATGACGGCATCACGGATACGAGAATGGATACTGCTTCAAGCAGCAGGCCCGGACTATGTAATGCCTGATCCGTTGAATCCCAATCATTTCTGCCTGAAGTCCGGCATTGAGGCGAAGCTGGATGCTATGCTGACAGGCAAGTTTGCCATCTACGACAATGACTTCGGCACTGATTGGGAAATCGTTATCAGCACAATTTACGATTGGGTTCAGCAGAACGGTGCTTCGGTGGCGATTGTCGATAATCTGATGGCACTGGATATTCAGCTTGGCAATGTGGACAAATATGAGATGCAATCCCGAATTGCCAAGCGGCTCTCCACAATGGCAAAGACGCTGAAAATTCACGTTCATTTTATCTGTCATCCGCGGAAAACAGAAGCATTTCTGCGCAAAGGCGACATCAGCGGAACAGCCGACCTTACAAATGCAGCCGACAATGTGTTTATGGTTCATCGGGTCAATGCTGATTTTATGATGCGCTATCGCTCGGTATATCCCAAACTTGAGATTCAGCCGGATGTGGGAAATGTGGTGGAAATCATGAAAAACCGTGACCTTGGCGTTGTGGATGAGATGATAAAACTCTATTTTGACCGCCGAAGCAGAACTATGTCGGATGTGAAGGGACTTCCGCCGCAGCACGCATGGTCTGAAAAGATTGAGCAGATGCTGATGGAAGGTTTCACGCGGGTCAATCAAGGCGAACTTCCTATGGAATGGCGGTGAGAACATGCATGGCAAAGTGAACGATGATGAATGGGAGATTTTCCGCGATGCGTTCCGCCTGTATGCAGCGCATTGTGATCCGCCGGAGAATCAGGCACAAGATGCCGAAGAATGGTGGCTTTCAATGGTAAAGGACACCAGTGAAAAAGCTGCAAAATGGAATAATCATCCCTTGATGATGCTGCTGTTTCGAGCTGTTACTGAGTATGTTGAGCAAAAAGCAGCAGAAAAAACGCAAAGAACAATGCGAAAATAAATAAAGGAATATCTGGCGGAGGTGCTGGGATGAATCAGAGAAAAAACTGCTCCCATTATGTTTATGGAGAAAAGGAACCGTGGAAAGCGTTTGCGAGTGCAGTGATTGTTCAGGCGGTCAAGGATTTCCGCAGCTGCGGTCGGATGCAGTACGAACTTCGGCAAAAGTTCCGCAGCGAGACAAAGCTGACAGCAGAAGAACGAGACTATCTCACATACCGCATCATGCAGTACAAGCAGAGGCTTGATGAACTGCGAATCTTTTTTCAGTCCGGTCGTTTTGTATTGCTTACTGACATAGATGGTATCCAGCTGCTGAAAAGATTGGAGCGTGAAATTGCATGAGGAAAGCAGTTGCATTTTTGAAAAGGGCAGAAGCAGTTGAACAGAAAATAGATGCCCTTCTCTCGCAGATAGAACTCTACAAAAGCCTTACGCAGCGAGTTACGGCATCTTGGGGAAGCGAATTTGCCGCCCATGCGCGCAACGTGGGTGCGAATGAAAATGCGATTATTCGTCTCACGGAAGCACGCAGAGAGCTGGAAAACTTGACGCAGGAGTATCGGGATGCCGTTGAAGAAATCACAGCTGTCGTAAACGGCATGGATAATCAGGCGCACCGGATCATCCTCTTGAACTATTATCTTTCTCATATGAATTTTGAGAAAATTGCTGAAAGAATCGGATTAAGCCGGTCGCGTGTGTATCATTTGCACACTCAAGCGCTTGATGAACTGGAAATGCTGCTAAGTGCAAGCACCTGAATAGGGGACAACACGGGCGGCAATCGCGCAAGATAGCAGCAAATAGCATGAAATAGCATCACGCAGCACAAAACAGGACAAATTAGCAGCGAACAAGACAAATTAGCACGCTTTAGCAACGAAACCTGTGCTATAATAGTAGTGTCGAAAGAGACGAAGGCATTGACGGAGCAATCTGTCGATGCCTTTCTATTTTCCAGAACAGGAGGTGTGAAATATTTACAGGCTGAACCCACCATCAAACAGCAGTGGAGGGCAGGGAAGTTCTGCTGCCACGGATGAACGAGTGCAGGAAGGAGGAAGTGGATGAATCCCACGGTGCTTGCAACTGTAAATCAGAAAGGAGGGGTAGCGAAAACGACCAGCTGCATCAACATAGGTGCAGCGATGGCACGGGAAGGAAAAAAGGTGCTGCTGGTGGACACTGACCCGCAGGGCAGCATGACCATCAGCCTCGGCAATCAGCAGCCGGATCAGCTTGCGCCCACAATCGCAGACCTGATGACCAAGGTCATGAACGATGTCCCGATTGCGCCGGGCGAAGGCATACTGCATCATCCGGAGGGAATTGACCTGCTGCCCGCTAACATCGCGCTGGCGGGAACGGAGGTGTCGCTGGTGAATGCAATGAGCCGCGAAACCATCTTGAAGCAGGTGCTTGCCCGCAATCGGCAGGACTACGACTGCATCATCATCGACTGTATGCCGTCGCTGGGGATGCTGACCATCAATGCGCTGGCGGCAGCAGACCGCGTAATCATCCCGGTGCAGGCGCATTACCTGTCTGCCAAAGGGCTGGAACAGCTGCTGCAAACCATTGCAAAGGTACGCAGGCAAATGAATCCCAAGCTGAAAATCGACGGTATCCTCATGACGATGGTGGATGGGCGCACGAACAACGCCAAGGAAATCACGGCGCTGATTCGGGAGACTTACGGCGGCAAAATCAAGGTGTTCGAGACGGCGATTCCGCATTCCGTCCGCGCGGCAGAAGCGAGCCTGACCGGGAAGAGTATTTTCGAGTACGACCCCGGCAGCAAGGTGGCGCAGGCGTATCGTGCGCTCACGAAGGAGGTGCTTCAGCTTGAAAAGCAGCGGCAGAAAGCCAAGTCTGACCTCCTACGATGACATTTTCTCCACGGAGGCCTCACGCCAGCAGGAGCAGATTCAGCGCCTTGCCATAAGCGAACTTCACCCCTTTAAAGATCATCCATTCCGCGTACTGGACGATGACCGGATGATGGAAACGGTGGAGAGCGTGAAGGAATATGGGGTGCTGGTGCCGATTATTGCCCGACCGATGCCGGATGGCGGGTATGAAATTGTGTCCGGGCATCGGCGGAAGCGCGCCTGTGAGCTGGCGGGGCTGAACGAGATTCCCGCCATTGTCCGTGATTTGGACGATGATGAAGCTGTCATCATCATGGTGGACAGCAATTTGCAGCGCGAGAACATTCTGCCCAGCGAACGTGCTAAAGCGTATCAAATGAAAATGGAAGCGATTAAGCGTCAAGGCGAACGAGTAGATTTAACTTCTCGCCAAGTTGGCGAGAAGTTGTCAGTCACTAAAGTAGCAAAAGACGCAGGTGAAAGTGAGCGCCAAATCCATCGCATTTTGCGCTTGAACAACCTTGAACCGCCGCTCATTGATAAGGTGGATGCGGGCAAACTCGCCTTTACCCCCGCCGTGGAACTTTCGTACTTGAAGCCGGAAGAACAGCAGTGGCTGGATACCGCCTTGGAAAACACGCAGCAGACACCGTCCCTCTCGCAAGCCCAGCGCATGAAGCGCGAAAGCAAACAGGGCACGCTGTCGGAACAGGGCATCATGGAAATCATGACGGAGAACAAGCAGACGATTCCTGTCAAGGGGTCTGTCGTGCTGCCGCAGGAAAAGCTGACCAAGTATTTTCCACGTTCCTACACGACGGAGCAGATGGAAAAGGTAATTTTCAAGCTGCTGGATTACTGGATGCGGAAGCGGCAAATGTCGCAGGAGCGATAAAGACGCATGAAACGAAAACTGGATATTCTGCTGATGGTCATGTTTCTGTTCGGAAGCATGATTTTTCTTTGCCCAATTTTCGGGCAGATAAAGGAGGTCGAAGAAGATGACCGTGTATACACGCGCATGTCCGCAGAGGTTAAGCCCCCTCAACAGGCTTCGGGACTGGTGGAGGATGCGCCATCCCCCGCGGCAGCCGCCGTGCAGACCGTGCTGCCTCTGCTGCTGGAAGTGCCGCAGGCAGAGAAAACCGCTGTGCCCGCTGCCGCGCCGCCCTCCGCACACCCGGCTGCTTCCGACACTGCCCCGCCAGCACAGGCAGAGCGGACAGCAAATCCCCGCAGTGTCGATGTAGAAGCCTGCGTTGCGCAGAATCCGGATTTTGCCGCATGGCTCACCATTCCGGGTACGCCGGTGGATTATCCGGTTGTGCGGTCGAACAGGACGGACTACTACCTGACGCACCTGTTCAGCGGCAAAAACAGCAAGCTGGGATGCCTGTTCTCGCTGCCGTCGGCGGATTATCAGACACCGAGCAGGAACATTGCCATCTACGGGCATCACCTGAGCCATAGCGACGCGATGTTCAGCAGCCTTGTGCAATACAAGGATTCGGGCTACTGCGCTGCGCACAGCATCATTCAGCTGGACACGATTTACGGCGAACGCACCTATCGGATTTTCGCCGTCGTCAACATGCAGGTTGGTGACTGGGATGCAGCGGCGGCTGATTTTGCCAGCGGACAGGCGTTTCAAGCGTATGTAGACCGCGCACGAGCCAAGGCACTGTACGATTCAGGCGCGGCAGTCGGTGCGGATGACCACATTCTGACCCTGATTACCTGCGACCGCAGTGCGGGCGGTGCAAGCGGCCGTCTGATTGTGCTGGCAGTTCAAGAATAGGAGGAGCAAATGAAATTGAAATCCAAATTGAAACGATTTGCATCATTGGTGCTGTCTGCGGCATTGGTGCTGACCTGCATTCCGCTCTGTGCGGCAGCAGAAGAAGCAGCCACGCCCTCGGACATCACAGGAACGGAAGTCATTGTGCTTCCGGCAGAAGAACCGGCGCTTCCACCCGTGGAGGAAGCGCCTGACGAATCCGCATCCGATGTGCCGGATGAGCCGCCCCATGACGAAATGCTCCCCAATTCGGAGGAAGAAAGTTCGTCGGACAACCGTCATCCTTTGCAGGCGGCGATTGAAGAACATGGGTATGTCTACGTCCGGACGGTGCGGGCAGTCAGCGTGTACGCCAGCGCAGAATCGCAGGAGCGCATTGTTTATGCCGCGGTCGATGATGCGTCCATTCTGCTGGCGACCGCGTTTTTCAGCAATCATCAAACCGTGCAGGTGTGGTTTCTGGATGCGGAACAGCAAATCATCCGCGGCTTTGTACCGGCAGCATCGCTGGATACCCGCTATCTGCTGGATGCGGATGTGTCGGGCATTGAAGATGTGCCATCCTGCGAAGAAATGACTGCCGTCGGTCAAAAGCGATTGTTCGTGGTCAATGGCAGCCGCCCGGAGGACGCATCCGATAAAGCAGAAACGCCCGAGGATGCACCTTCGCAGGACGCGCCGCACCAAGAATCGAATCTGCCCGAAGCGGATGAAAGCGGCGCTTCGGAGCAGCCGGATGCCGCAGAATCGCCGGATGCTTCGGTACATCCGGAAATCAGCAGCGCGGAAGAAATCGACGAAACGGTGCCGCCTGTAAATCCTGGCGATTTTGTCAGCGTCAGTACGGACACGCGCGTCTTTTCTGCGGTGGATGATGATGCGTCCGAAACGTATTTTTCCAGCGAGTATCAGGGCAATTTCGTCAAAGCAGCCGCGGTGCAGGTGGTGTCCGTTGCGGAAGATGCTTCGGGGACGGCATGGTATCAGGTGCGCTTCCTGTACGGCGATTCTTTCCCCAGCGGCAAGATGAAGTGGACGGCTGACGAAATGGTGTGGGTGATGGCAGCGGAAACCGGCGAAACGGATGCGGATGCCTGCACGGTGACGGATTTCGCGTATTCCAAAGAAATGCTGCGTCTGCTCCGGGAAATGCAAACGTACACCGCAGAAACGGACGAATTCAGTCTGAAGAATATTCATGGCAAAATCGGCAGCTTTCAGGCGGGACAGTCGGGGCTGCAAGGAAGTTCCGGCAGGGACGCGGCGTATCCCCAGCTGGCGAAATCAGCATCGCACGGCACGATTTATGCGACACCGCACTATCTGGAAAACTTCCCCGTGTACTGCCTTGAACATACGCTTTCCGGCCCCGGCGAAGGGTCGGGCGCGAACAAAACAGAAACCGGCCCGTATGCGCTGCTGGATATGGAGGCGTTCGTAAACACCGCAGAAGGCGGCGGCGTGAACGGGGTGCGATTCAAGGCGCAGACCATGCACGCCATCGGCTGGGTGCTTCGGCACACCTACCCGTTTATGCTGCTGGATCGCAGTGATGCAAACAACGAAGTGTGGAGCCGTGTCGCGGGTCAGTTTGCTATTCGCGAGGTGATTAAGCAGCTGGAAGGCGCGCAGTACGTCCGCAGTTATTGGGACATGGATAATTTCTACGCTTTCTCCGGCGGCGCACCGGAAGTGTACCTGACCTATGCCCGATGGCTGGCGAAAAACGCGATTGCATACGCAAAAATCACCGGGAAAATCACCGTCAGCGGTCAGCGCATCCAAGCGTCAGACAGCGGCTATGTCGGTACGGTTACGCTGACGACGGATGCGGATTTGATTCGGATTTCCAAGGCAGTGGGCAGTATCACGGGGAACAGCGGCGGTTCGGATGAAGCGTACTACTATGTCAAGAGCGGCGATACCATCCGGATTTTGTCGGACAAAAGCAGCTTCTCCGTTTACATGGAATCAATCGCGTCCAGCGCGGAAGAAGCAGGCTTTCTGGTCGGAATCCCCAGCGCCTCCATCCAGAAAGTGCTTGTCCCGATAGAGGGAACGCCATACCCGCTGCAATCCGCTGTTGTCACGTTTGAACTGCTGTATGGCACTGTGTTTGTGACCAAGCAGTCCATGGACGGCATTTTGCTGCAAGGTGCAGTGTTTGAGCTGCTGGATGAATCCGGCGCGGTGCTGGCAGAAGCAGTGACGGATGCGCAGGGGCGTGCCGTTTTTTCCGGGATTGCACCGGGACGCTATCAGGTTCGCGAGAAAACCGCGCCGCAGGGGTATCGGCTGTCTGTTGTCTCGGCGCAGGAAATCATGGTGACGGCGGGGGCAGACACGGCGTGCATGTTCATCAACGAGCGCATGATGGGCATCATCCGGGTTATCAAAACGGACAGTATGACAGGAAAACCGCTGCCCGGTGTCACGTTCACGGTGACGAGATTGACCGCGCCTGCATCGGACAATGCTTCCAACATTGGCAAGGTTGTCGCAACAATTACGACGAATGCGGATGGCATCGCACAGACCGAAGCGCTTCCGTGGGGAGAATATCGAATTGCGGAAACCAATGCGCTTGACGGTTATGTGGATACGGACTTTGTGACCATCGTTCAAATCAAATAACAGGAGGAAGAAAAATGAAGCGGATGAAGCAATGGATGCACTGGGTGCTTGCGCTGGTGCTGCTGGTGATGAGCCTGTCTGTTCCGGCAGCGGCGGCGGAAACCATCACGGTGAATGTAACCAACACGCCCGTGCGCGGCAGCGTGGCGCTGGAAAAGACCGGCTTGCAGCTGGTGCGCTTTACGGACGAGCAGGATGAATGGGGCAATACCGTTATGAAGCCTGTTTATCAGCAGGGGTATTTGAAGGGCGCTGTGTTTGAACTCCGCGCTGCGGCGGATGTTGTCGGCAAGGAAGGGACGGTTTTCTACAAGCAGGGGGAACTGGTGGAAACACTGACCACCAGTGCAGACGGCGCAGTGAACTCGAAGCCGCTGCCGCTGGGCAGCTACTGCTTGCAGGAAGTTTCCGCTCCGGACGGCTATTTGCTGGATGATACCCCGTATCCCTTCACGCTGACGGCGGCAGGCAGGCAGACGCCTGTCGTGGAAGTGAAAGTGTCCGCGGTCAACACCTATCTGCCGATTCGGGTGACGCTGCACAAACAGCAGGAAGCAATTCGAGTGGATGAAACGGCGGACGGTATGATTCGCTCGTCCATCGAGACAGTTCCCGGCGAAGGCTGCGTGTTCGGCTTGTTCAATGCAGGGGTGATTGCCTACGGCGACAGCCAGAAGCTGCCTGCCCATACGCTGATGGCGACTGGAATCACGGATGCCAAGGGCAATTTGACATTCTCCGGCATGTATCCGCATGGCGCGTATTATATCAAGGAACTGTCCGCGCCGGATGGCTGGCTGTTGAATACCGAGCAGTACCCGGTGCAGCTGACACCCGAAAACATGGATGCAGCGGAGGAGGCAATCGCAATCACGCTGGATGCGCCTATCCTGAATCGCCTGATTTACACGCCGGTGACGATTACCAAGCGGGACATTACCGGCAAGGAAACGCTGCCCGGTGCGCTGATTGAAGTGTACGATGCGCAGGGCAGCACCATTTACCGCGCGTATACGGATGAAAACGGTCAGCTGCCGGATATTCTGCTTGTTCCCGGCTCGTATACGTTCAAGGAAACCTATGCGCCGGAGGGGTATGCGCTGAATGTGGCGGTAAAAACCTTCACGGTGACAAGCGAAGGCAAAATCATCGGGGAAACCGAAATTCGGGATGAAATCAACAAGATTCAGCTGAAAAAGGTCAAGGAGAACGGCGAGCCGCTGCCCGGCGCTGTGTTCGGCATTTACGATGCCAACAACACGCTCGTGCAGCAGCAGACTTCCGATGCCAGCGGTCATCTGACCTTCTCGAAACTGGGGTACGGCACTTATACCATCCGGGAAATTCAAGCGCCTTACGGCTATCATCCGTCCACCGGCGAATGGCAGGTGACGATTGACGGCACCTACCAGAACCCCGTTCAGATTCTGACGATGGTGGTCAATGAGGATGCGCCCGGCTGGATTCGGGTCATCAAAACGGATGCGCTGGACGGTCATCCCATTGCGGGCGTTCGCTTCGACATCTACGCCTTGAATGAGGACGGCTGCACGGGCGACTTGGTGTCCACCATGCTGACGAACGATGACGGCGTGGCAATGTCCGAAAGTCTGCTGGTCGGCGACTACATGGTCAAGGAGCATGAAGCGCCCGTCGGCTATGTGAACAGCCTGTGGAGCGAAAAAGTGACCGTCGTCATGGACGAAACCGTGGAGCGCAGCGTGACGAATATACCCATGCAGGGGCAGGTTCGCATTGTTAAGACGGACGCGGAAACGGGCGGAAGTCTGGCGGGCGCAGTCTTTACGGTCATCCGCGTGAGCGGCTTGCCTTCGCATGGCAAGGAAGGGTGCGGCGAGGTTGTGGCGGTCATCACCACGGATGCGGAAGGGGTGGCAGTCACGCCTGTGCTGACGTGGGGCATCTACGAAATCCGCGAAACCACCGTGCCGGACGGGTATCTGGACAGCAGCTGTGTCGTTACCGTTTCGATTCCCGGCAATGCTGACTGACAAGAAAAACGGGAGGCATCCATGAACACAAAACGAAACATCCTGCCCATGCTGCTGGCGGCATTGCTGCTCTTCTGTCTGCCGATGGCATCGCTGGCGGAGGACGTATCCATTCAGAACGTCAGCATCCGCAATACGCCTATCAAGGGGCAGATTCTGCTGGAAAAGACCGGGCAGATGCAGACGACGGGTGAACAGGGGTATTTGAAAGGCGCGGTATTTGAAATTCGGGCGGCGGAGGACATTGTCGGGCAAGACGGCACACAGTGGTATTCATGCGGCGAGCTGGTCGCCACGATGACCACCAGCGGCGAAGGCGTGGAGAAAAGTCCGCTGCTGCCGCTGGGCAAATACACGGTCAAGGAAGTCAGCGCTCCGTCCGGGTATGTGCTGGATTTGACGACGTACACCGTAGAAATTCAGGCGTCGGATCAGGAAACGCCGATTGTTTCCGCTACGGTTTCTTCCATCAACCATCCCGCCGAAATTCTGCTTCAAAAGACCGAGGCGGATGGAAAGGCACTGTCAGGGGCGCAGTTCGTGCTGCTGGATGCGGATGGATGCGAAACGGCATCGGCTGTTTCGGATGCGGACGGACTGGTGCGCTTCCGCTTTGTTCCGCAGGGACAGTACACCATTTGCGAAACGTCCGCGCCGGATGGGTATCTGCTGAACCGCAGCGCGATTTCGGTGACAGTAACGCCGAACTGGACGAATGCGGAAGAACCGATAGCGACGGTGGTGAACCAGCAGAAGAAAATCCAGTTTATCAAGGTGGATACAGCCGGAACGCCGATGGCAGGCATTCTCTTTAAGCTCATCAACGCGGAAACGGGCGCTGTGGCAGAAACGGCTGTCAGCGACGAAAACGGTGCGTTTGCCTTTACAGCATTTGATTATGGCGTGTGGACTGTCCATGAAGCGGCTGCACCCAGCGGTTACAGCTGCATGGCGGATTATCGCTTCCAAGTGGATGACAGCTGGTCGGGAACAGCGCCGGTGCTGCTGGTAAACATTCCTGATTCTTATGCGTTCATGAAAGTGGGTGCCGATGGCAAACCGCTGCAAGGCGTGAAATTTGCCCTGCGGGATGCAGACGGCAATCTCCTGCAAACGCTGGAATCCGATGAGAACGGCATTGTCCGCGCCGAACACTTGCAGAACGGCACTTATTATTTGCAGGAAACCGAAACGCTGAAAGGCTACACCCTAAGCGGCGATGTCCGGAAGCTGGTCATTGACGAGCACTACAAGATTCCCGAAGAAATGCCGCAGTGGGTCAACTACACGACGATTCAGACCGGCGTGCAGCTGGCGGCATCGGGGGTGATGCTTATCGGCATTGCCCTGATGCTGATAAGCGGCACCATGCTGCTGATGCGCAGACGGCGAAAGGCGTAAGCGAATGGTGTATCATCAAAAGCTGTTTCTGCGCCGCTTGGAAGTCCCGCCTTGGGCGGCGCGCTGCACTTTTTCATGACGGAGGCTTCCAATGCAGGAAGAAATCGAAAACAAAACGCTCTCCCTCATCATCAATACCAGCAAATTCACTGAAAGGACATTGGCGACGGCGTTCGCGAAAGCGCTGAAACTCGGCTGGAATAAAGCCAAGGTGCATTATCAAGCGAAACCGCAGGGCAGGCAGAGCGTGAAGCAGCTCATCGGGCAGAATCAGGGCGTTGAGCAGACTGCACTGGCTGACCGGCAGGAGGTGAAGGCGTTTGAACGATACGCCCGCCAATATGGGGTGGATTATGCCATCCATAAGGGTACTTCCGACAGCGGAAAAACGCGCTATCTGGTGTTCTTCAAAGCTCGCGACCGTGCAGCCATTGATCAGGCAATGCGCGCGTATGCAATGGATTTTCTGGCGAAGCGGAAGGCGCAGCGGAATGTTCAGCCGCAGCTGGATACGGCATCCCCCAGCAAACAGAAGGAGCGCAGCAGGCAGAAAGGGCGGGAAAGATGAACACTGCCGCATGGGAAAAACGTCTGCTGCTGCATCTGCCCTACGGGGTTATTGGACTTGCCGCGGCGAAGCTGAGTGAAGCATGGCGGCTGTCAGCCGGGACGGATTTTTCCGCGAAATTCCTGCACCTGCGGGATGGCGTGGCAATGGCGTTCCGAAACGGACTGTCCGGCTTTGTGCCCCTTGACCTGCTGATTGGGTTTCTGTGCGGATGCGCACTGTGCCTGCTGGTACATGCAAAACGCAGGAATGCCAAGAAGTATCGGCACGGCGAAGAATACGGCGCTGCCCGCTGGGGAAAGCCAAGCGACATTGCGCCGTTCATGGACGCTGACCCGTGGAACAACATCATCCTGACCCAGACGGAGCGCCTGACCATGAGCAGCCGCCCGGCGAATCCCAAAAACGCGCGGAACAAGAACGTACTGGTCATCGGCGGTTCCGGCAGCGGCAAAACACGCTTTTTCATCAAGCCGAACATCATGCAGTGTACCAAAACGAAGGGGTGCTCTCTTGTGATTACTGACCCCAAGGGGACGCTGATTACGGAGTGCGGAAAGATGCTTGCTGCTGCCGGATATGACGTGCGGGTTTTCAATGTCATCAGTTTCCAAAAGTCCATGCACTACAACCCTTTTGCGTATATCCGAAGCGAAAAAGACATTTTGAAGCTGGTGACGGCGCTCATAGCAAACACAAAGGGAGAGGGCAAAGGCGGCGACGACTTCTGGGTCAAGGCGGAAACGCTGCTCTATATGGCGCTGATTGGCTACATTCACTACGAACTTCCGCCCGCGGCGCAGAATTTTACGACGCTGATTGACATGCTGAACAGCATGGAAGTTCGCGAGGAGGACGAGGAATACCGAAATCCTGTTGACCTGATGTTTGAAAAGCTGAAAGCGGAAAAGCCGGAACACTTTGCAGTGCGGCAATATGCCAAATACCGGATGGCTGCTGGCAAGACCGCCAAGTCGATTCTGGTGAGCTGCGGCGCACGGCTTGCGGTGTTCGATATTCAGGAACTGCGGGAAATTACGGCTTATGACGAACTTCACCTTGATACGCTGGGAGATAAGCGGACTGCACTCTTCCTCATCATGTCCGACACGGATGCCAGTTTCAATTTTCTGATTAGTCTGGCGTATTCGCAGATGTTCAACTTGCTTTGCGAAAAAGCGGATGATGTGTATGGCGGCAGACTGCCTGTCCATGTGCGCTGCCTGCTGGATGAGTTCGCCAACATTGGGCAAATCCCGAACTTTGAGCGCTTGATTGCGACCATCCGAAGCCGAGAAATTTCGGCGTGCATTGTGCTTCAGGCGCAGTCTCAGCTCAAAGCGATTTACAAGGACAGTGCTGATACAATTGTCGGCAACTGCGATACGCTGCTCTTTCTGGGCGGCAAGGAAAAGACGACGCTGAAAGAAATGGAGGAACTGCTTGGGAAAGAAACAATCGACACATTCAACACCGGTGAAAACCGCGGGCGCGAGGTATCGCACTCTCTGAACTACCAGAAGCTCGGAAAATCGCTGATGACGATGGACGAATTAGCCGTTATGGATGGCGGCAAGTGCATCCTCCAATTGCGCGGTGTGCGCCCGTTTTTATCCGAAAAATACGACATTACCAAGCATCCGAACTACAAATATCTGTCCGATTTTCATCCGAAGAACGCTTTCCATATCGAAAAATACTTGTCGCATCAGCTGAAACTGCGGCTGGAAGAAGAATTTGCCGCTGTCGAAGTCGAGGTCAGCGGCACGTCCGAGGAAGAAGAAGCGCTTCTGGATGAATGGGCAGAGGAAGTTCAACAGCAGGCGGCCGAAGCAGGCGGCCTTTTCTAATCCCAATATATGAATATGGAGGTATATTTCTATGGCATTTTTCTCGTCTGCAGTGACGGTACTGCAAACGCTTGTGATTGCCCTTGGCGCGGGTCTGGGCATCTGGGGTGTCATCAACCTGCTGGAAGGGTATGGCAACGATAATCCCGGCGCAAATGCTCATGTACGGTAGAGAAGCACAAGACATGGATAGCCAGCCCTGCCACTATTCCGAAGTCAGGGGAACGCAATAGAAAAATTCA
>OGGH01001067.1_pt1 | contig 20293 bp, 18 predicted proteins | sample 1571161 | NCBI WGS metagenome assembly OGGH01 (sample SAMEA2582053, study PRJEB24529) | metagenome | biome: Human gut stool | place: China | collected 2011 | reverse complement strand
TTATACCTTGCCAAGGGCTACGGGGATTTGATAGCATTTCTTTACTAACTTTCCAGTTAATTCATAATTGCTTGCATTCTGCATATACATATAACACCAATGGCAGGAGGTATTTTTATGGACTATGCAGTGAATACATACGATCTGTATCGGGATATACAACAAAGGACGGGAGGGGAAATCTACATAGGGGTACTGGGACCGGTGAGGACCGGAAAGTCTACATTTATCAAGCGCTTTATGGATGAAATGGTGCTGCCCTATATGGAGGATGAACATGCCAGAATGCGGGCGCAGGATGAACTGCCTCAGAGCGCGGGAGGTAAGACCATTACCACTACGGAGCCAAAGTTTATTCCCAACGAAGCGGCAAAGGTGCGACTGAATGATGATATTGAAGTATCGGTACGGCTGATCGACTGTGTGGGATATATGATCGACGGTGCGGCGGGACACATGGAAGAAGATGCGGAGCGCATGGTGAAGACTCCCTGGTCGGAGGAAGAGATTCCGTTTACCCAGGCGGCAGAGATTGGCACGGATAAAGTCATGCGGGATCATTCCACCATCGGTCTTGTGATCACTACGGACGGCAGTATCGGGGAACTTCCCAGAAGCAATTATCTGGGAGCGGAAGAGAAGACAATCCTGGCGCTGAAAAAGTCCGGAAAACCCTTCCTTGTGCTGGTGAACAGCCAGAAACCTTATTCCGAGGAGACCAGACAGGTAGCGGAGGAAATCGGGAAGAAATACGATGTGGCCGTGATGCCGGTGAACTGCGAGCAACTGAAAAAGGAAGATATTAATCGCCTTCTGGAAAAAATCCTGTATGAATTTCCTCTGACAGCAGTGGAATTTTATTTCCCGAAATGGATGGATATGCTTCCGGTGGATCATGCGGTAAAACAGGACCTGTTAAGACAGATCCGGGAATTGATGAACAGCTATGACCGGATTCGGGATGTGGCGGGACACCCTGTGGAATTGCAGGGAGATTATATTCAAAGCTGCAAGATGGAGCCGGTGCAGTTGTGGAACGGTATTGTTCCGGTACAGGTAGGAATCGACGACAGGTATTATTACGAAATGCTTTCCGGAATGTTAGGAGAGAACGTAGAGGATGAATACCAACTGTTGAATAAACTAAAAGAGTTGGCAGAAATGAAAAAGGAATATACGAAGGTGCAGGATGCATTGTCCATGGTGAAAATCAAAGGCTACGGCGTTGTGACTCCGGACAGAGAAGACATTGCACTGGAGAAACCGGAATTGATCCGCCATGGCAACAAGTTTGGTGTCAAAATCAAGGCCAGCAGCCCCTCCATACATATGATCCGCGCAAATATCGAGACAGAGATCGCTCCCATCGTGGGCACAGAACAGCAGGCTCAGGATCTGATCCATTTTATCGATCAGGCGGAGGCGGAGCACGGTATCTGGGAGACTAATATCTTCGGCAAGACTGTGGAACAGCTGGTGGATGACGGCATCACCACGAAAGTTGATTCCATCGGAGAAGAGAGCCAGCTGAAACTCCAGGATACCATGCAGAAGATCGTCAACGACAGCAACGGTGGCATGGTTTGTATTATTATATGATTCCATAACCCACCCATGGAAAGTCTGCAAGACTGCCTGCAAGCAAAACAGACTTTCTATGAGGGGAGTAAACACACATGAGCAGGGGAGGACGATAGTCCGAAATGCGAATGTGGGTTACAATTTCGAGAGTGCGAAGCACGGAGAAATTGTATGGGATGTTAGCTTTTCATTGCTTTTTTCCCGTGCATTTTGTATAATACCTTTGTTGACTTTGCTTTATTTTTCTGAAAAACAGGAAGAATATTTGCTAAATTGCATGAAAATACGGCTAAACGGAGGATATAGATGAATCAGGTATATGCAAAATTACAGAACTGTTATGAGTGTGTGAGAAAAAAGACGGATTTTGTACCTAAGGTGGCGATCGTTTTGGGATCGGGCCTGGGCGATTATGCGGAACAGATCCGTGTGGTGACAGAGATCCCTTATGCGGAGATCGAGGGATTTCCTGTTTCCACCGTACCGGGGCATGCCGGTAAATTTATCTTCGGTTATCTCGATGAGATTCCTGTGGTGTGTATGAAGGGAAGAGTACATTACTACGAAGGTTATGATGTGACGGATGTGGTACTGCCCACCAGACTGATGAAACTGTTAGGCGCTGAGATTCTGTTTCTGACCAATGCGGCAGGCGGTGTGAATACTTCTTTCCATGCCGGTGACCTGATGCTGATCAGAGATCATATTTCCGTGTTTGCCCCCAATCCTCTGATCGGTGCCAACATGGATGAACTGGGACTGCGTTTCCCGGATATGAGCCATGTGTATGACAAGGACTTACAGCAGATCATCCGTGAGACCGCGAAGGAGAACGGTATCTATTTACAGGAGGGTATTTATACCCAGCTGACCGGCCCGTCCTTCGAATCTCCGGCAGAGATCCGTATGCTCCGGACACTTGGCTGTGACGCGGTAGGCATGAGCACAGTGGTGGAAGCAATTGCTGCCAACCACATGGGAATGCGGATCTGTGGCATCTCCTGTATCAGTAATCTGGCGGCGGGAATGACAGATCAGCCTCTGAATCATGAGGAAGTACAGGAAGCTGCGGATATGGCAGCTCCCAGATTCAAGAAGCTGGTAACGGAATCTGTGAAGAAATTTGTATAGACACAGAGAAAAAGGAGATGCGGATGATCCAGGAGACAGAAGAAAAGGCATTGGTCAGCCAGGCATTGGAAGCCAGAAAACTGGCATATGCTCCTTATTCCGGTTATACGGTGGGAGCGGCACTACTGACTGCGGATGGACACAGATACCTTGGCGGTAATATTGAAAACGCTTCTTACGGAGCTACGAACTGTGCGGAGCGTACCGCCTTTTTCAAGGCGGTCAGCGAGGGAGAACGGGAATTTACAGCCATTGCCATTGCCGGAGGAATATCCGGAGAGGCACCGGTGGAATATGCGTATCCATGCGGTATCTGCAGACAGGTGATGCAGGAATTTTGCAGGGATGATTTTGTGATCTACGTGGTAAATAGTGAACAGGATTATCAACGCTATACCTTAAAAGAATTACTTCCCTTTGGATTTGGAGGAGATGCAATCAGATGAATATCAGATTATATAATGCACGAATTCTCACCATGGAACCCGGCAGAGAAGTCTTCTATGGTGAAGTATGGGTAAAAAACGACAAGATCGCCTATGTGGCGGAACAGAAAGAACTTGCGGAGGAATGGGACAAATCCCAGTTCCCCAGAATTGCGTGGGATATCGAACTGGATTGCAAGGGAAACCTTCTGATGCCCGGATTTAAAAATGCACATACCCATTCCGGTATGACTTTCCTGCGCTCCATGGCAGATGACCTGCCTCTGGATCAGTGGCTGAACAAGCAGGTATTTCCTCTGGAAGCAAAACTGACCGGTGAGGACATCTATGAACTGACCAGACTGGCAGTGCTGGAATACTTGACCTCAGGAGTGACTTCCATTTTCGATATGTACCTGACACCGGATACTATTGCTGAGGCCTGTCTGGACACCGGAATGCGTTGTGTACTGGTATCCGGACTGAATAATTTCAGTTCTTCTCCAAAACAGGTAGAAGAGGAGTTTTTAAAATGGAATAAGAAGAATTCTCTGATCAGTTACCAGCTGGGATTTCATGCGGAATATACCTGTTCCAAGGAACTGCTCTGGAAAGTGTCGGAAATGGCACATCATTACCGGACACCGGTATATGCCCATATCTCCGAGACGGAGAAGGAAGTGGAAGAGTGTAAGGCTCGCTACGGAATGACACCGCCCATGTTCTTAGACTCTCTGGGAATGTTTGATTTTGGCGGAGGAGGTTTCCACTGCGTTCATGTGACGGAACAGGATATGGATGTCTTCCGCAGACATCGGATGTATGTGATCACGAATCCCGGCTCCAACACGAAACTGGCCAGCGGCATTGCACCCATTGCCGACTATGTGCGGCACAAGATCCCGGTAGCCATTGGAACCGATGGACCGGCCAGCAATAACTGTCTGGACATGTTCCGGGAGATGTTCTTAGTCACCGGCTTAAGCAAACTGTTAGAGAAGGATGCGTCCAGCATGGATGCCGTGGAGGTACTGAAGATGGCAACGGTGAACGGTGCCAAGGCAATGCGCCTGAACCGCGCAGATGTTCTTGCAAAGGGAAAATATGCAGATCTTATTATGATCGATCTGCACCAGCCCAATATGCAGCCCATTCACAACATCCCCAAGAATCTGGTTTACAGCGGCAGCAAGTCCAATGTCTGCATGACCATGATCGGCGGCAAGATTTTGTATCGTAACGGAGAATTTAATGTGGGAGAGAATCCGGAACGTATTTACACAAAATGCGAGAAGATCGTAAAGAGACTGTTGACTGAGTAAGAAAAATAACTCAGAAGACATAGAACGGAGCTCCCGCGTGGCTCCCAGAATACTTAGGAGGGAAAAGATGTTAGAAAAAATCTTCAAACTGAAGGAAAACAACACCACCGCAAGGACAGAGATCATTGCCGGACTGACCACGTTCATGACCATGGCTTATATCATAGCCCTGAATCCGAACCTGCTGACCGGTTTTGGCAAGGATACCATGCCGGAGCTGTGGAACGGTGTTTTCCTGGCAACCTGCATTGCATCCGCCATCGGTACCATCGTAATGGCATTTCTGGCAAACAAGCCTTTTGCCATGGCACCCGGCATGGGACTGAACAGCTTTTTTGCAGTCGTAGTAACCAATATCGTAGCCCTGACCGGCATGACCTATGTGGCATCCTTCCAGGCTGCCCTGTGTATTGTTCTGGTGGAAGGTATTGTATTCCTGATTCTCTCCGTGCTGAATATCCGTGAGAAGATCGTGGATGCCATTCCTTTGGGCGTACGTCTCGGTATCGCACCGGCCATCGGTCTGATGCTGTTAAACATCGGCGTCGGTTCCAATGCAGGAATCTATTCCGAGAACGGAGGACCTTTCTATGCTATGAGAGACTTCTTCGGTGCACTGACTCCTTCACTGGCTAAGACCAATATGGGATCCGGATATTCCGCAATGGTGCTGTCGGTTGTTACCATGTTCGTAGGTCTGTTTGCCATTGTTGTTCTGGCACAGAGAGGTGTCAAGGGTGCTGTTTTACTGGGGATGCTGATTGCCAGCATCATCTACTGGGCAGGAGAGGCCATTTTCCTGGGAACAAATCCCTTTGCTTCTCTGGCAACTGCATCCTTCGTACCGGCCTTCGGAGATATGGCGTCCACTACACTGTTTAAGTTTAACTTCCAGGGCTTTGCACAGATTGGCTGGTTTACTGCAATTACTCTGATCGTTACATTCTGTATCATTGATATGTTTGATACTATCGGTACTCTGGTAGGAACCGCAAGCCGTGCGGGAATGCTGGATAAGGATGGAAAAATGCCTAACATGAAGCAGGCACTTTTATCTGATGCGGTAGGTACTGTAGCAGGTTCCTTAACCGGTACTTCCACCGTTACCACCTTCGTAGAGTCTGCCTCCGGTGTGGAAGCAGGAGGCCGTACCGGCCTGACTGCACTGACTACCGGTATCATGTTCCTGGCATGTATCTTCATCGCACCCATCGCCGGAATCATTCCTGCGGCAGCTACCTCTTCCGCATTGATCTATGTGGGTGTACTTATGGTAGCAGGTCTTAAGAATGTAGATTTCGATGACATCTGCCAGGCGCTTCCCGTGGCTCTGATGATGATCGCCATGCCGATCTCCGGATCTATCGGACATGCCATCGGTATCGGTCTGATCACCTATACCGTTATCAAGGTATTTACCGGTAAAGCTAAGGACGTATCCGTACTTACCTATGTATTATCCTTGATCTTCCTGTTAAAGTTCTTTATTGTCGCATAAAGAGTTTTACAAATAAGAAATATAAAAAACAGGTCAGAATATGGGGGCGGGCACTGCACAGGGCGGTGCCTGCCTTCTTATATCCGGAAAAGTGAGAAAAAATATGGAATTTGTTGTATTTGCGGGCGTATTGCTTTTGCTTTTTATATTTATGATAGTGCAGGAGCTGATACAGACGAAAAATCAGGAAAAACTTTTCAAGAAGTATCTTCGTGAAAATTACGGAAAAGAACCACCGAAGGAATATTCACTGGAGCGGTTTGCAAGACTGGGCAGCTATCTGGAACGGCATAAGGAAGAGAAGCAGCTGGATGATATCACATGGAACGATCTGGGAATGGACGAGGTCTTTCGCCGGATCGACCGGACCTATTCTGCGGCGGGAGAGGAATATCTGTACTATACGCTCCGGAATATTTCCTGCGGGAGAGAGGCACTGGAACATCTGGAAGAAGTGGTTAACTGGCTGCAGGAGCAGGAGAATATAAAAGTAAGGATCCAGTTGTTGATGAAACGGCTGGGACATCTGGGAAAATATTCTCTCTACGATTATCTGGATAACCTGGATTATCTGGGGGAGCGTTCCAACCGTAAGATTGTGCTGGGAAATCTGCTGTACCTTCCATTTCTCCTGTTATTGTTCGTACAGCCTGCGATGGGTACCATAGGAATCGTCTTGTGTATGCTCTGGCATATCATGACATATTTTCGGGAGAAAAAAGTGATCGAACCGTATATTATCAGCTTCGCTTATGTATTACGGCTGATCGATGTATGTGAAGAACTGGAGAAGCAGAAAATACCGGTATACAGGAGAGAACTGGATGAACTTCGGGAGGCACTGAAGAGCCTGCGGGAGTTGAGGCGGGGAGCCTATTGGGTCATGGCTGGAAATCAGGGAAAGATTGGTGGAAATCCTCTGGATATCCTTGCGGATTATCTGCGGATGATATTGCATCTGGATATCTTTCAGTTTAACCGGATGCTGGAAAAGCTGCGGAAAAAGACCGGACAAGTGGAAACCATGCTTGCAATCACCGGGTACCTGGATATGGCCATATCCGTAGGCGGATTTCGGAAATCTCTGGAAGGGTACTGTATTCCGAAACTGGAAGAAGATACGGAGAAAGCTTTTCTGCATATGAAGAAGGGCTGGCATCCGCTGTTGTCACAGCCGGTGAAAAACAGTATCCGGGCGGACAGAGGAATTCTGCTTACGGGGTCCAATGCTTCCGGTAAATCCACGTTCTTAAAAATGGTGGCGGTGAATGCCGTCCTGGCACAGACGATCCATACCTGCGCGGCGGAAAGTTATCATGCACCGATATTTCAGATCTTTTCCTCCATGGCCCTGCGGGACAGCATGGAAAACGGGGAGAGCTATTATATTGTGGAGATCCGGTCATTGAAACGAATCCTGGATGCAGCCGGGGAACGGAGAACTCCGGTGCTTTGTTTTGTGGATGAGGTGCTTCGGGGAACCAATACGGTGGAGCGGATCGCCGCGGCAACGCAGATCCTGATCCGTCTGGCGGAGAGCGGAACGCTTGGTTTTGCCGCTACCCATGATATTGAAATGACGGAGCTTTTGAAGGAATACTATGACAACTATCATTTTGAGGAAGTGATCCGGGACGGTGATATCCTGTTCCCCTATCAGCTGCTGCCGGGAAAAGCATCCACCAGAAATGCGATCCGTCTGCTTCAGATGATGGGGTATGAGGAACAGATCATAAAGAAGGCTTCCGGACAGGCGGAAAATTTTCTTAAGACAGGAAAATGGATAAATACCCCGGCGGCCATATCCGAAGGGACCACTTGACGATACGGGGATTTCGTTGGTATACTTCTAATACATGCAATAGTTTCGGGATACAAAGATATCGGGAAAAGGAGAAGACATTATGGCAGTAAGCTTTTTGAATTCATTTTTATCTTATCTGGTAGTACTGGTAGTCATTGCGGTTGTAGGTGCAGTGGCCATTACGTTGGGAATCACTCTGCGCAAGAAAAAGAATGCAGCAGAGGAAAAGAAACAGACAGAAGAATAATCCATGGCAAAATCTTCGGGACAGAAATTAAAACTTTTATATCTGATCAAGATGCTGCGGGAGAACACGGATGAAAACCATCCAATGAGCACACCGGATATCATCAAATATCTGGAAAATCAGGGAATCCATGCAGAGCGCAAGAGTATCTACAACGATATGGAATGTCTTGCGGATTTCGGCTATGATGTGGTGCAGGTGCAGAGCAGACTGGGAGGCGGATATTATCTGGGCAGCCGGGAGTTTGAACTTCCGGAATTAAAGCTGCTGGTGGACGCGGTACAGTCTTCCCGGTTTATCACCACGAAAAAATCCAGAGAACTGATCCGGAAGCTGGAGCAGATCGCCGGGAAAAACGATGCCGGTAAACTGCAGCGACAGGTCTATGTGGCCGGAAGAGTCAAGACGGAGAATGAGAGCATTTATTACAGCATTGATGCGATCCACCGGGCTATTCAGGAAAATAAGCAGATCTCTTTCGTCTACCTGGACTGGAATCTTAAAAAGCAGCTGGTGCCCAGACCAAACGGCAACAAATGCGTCAGTCCCTGGGCCCTGATCTGGCGGGAGGAAAATTATTATCTGGCCGCCTACGACAGTGAAGACAGAGTGATCAAGCATTACCGTGTGGACAAGATGGGACAGGCGGAAGTGACGGATCTGCCCAGAGAAGGAGTGGAACAGTTTTCACAGATCGATGTGACCTCCTATACGAACCAGACCTTCGGCATGTTTGCCGGAGAGGAGAGCGTGGTGACCATGGAGTTTCCGGTGCGCCTGACCGGCGTGGTACTGGACCGCTTCGGAAGGGAGACGGATATCCGTCCCATGTCGGAGGAAGTGTTCCGGATCCGGGCAAAGGTGGCGGTCAGCGGACAGTTCTTCGGATGGCTGGCCGGTATCGGACAGGGGGCCCGTATCGTAGCGCCGGAAGCGGTACAAAAGCGCTATGTACAGTGGCTTTCAGATATTTTACGGGAACAGTCACAGGAGGCGGAATAAAAAGTTACCCAAAATTTGAAAATTTTTTTTGTATAGTTTTCTAAGGGATCCCTCGTTGACAAGCCAGGGATTCTTTTTTATACTGATACATAACACCCACAATATATTGCTTTTTGATGACTACAGATACCATATATGGTATCTACAAACGTTATCGTAAGTGAGGGGAATACAGTAAATCCGGGCAACAGCCGGGGATTATCAGATGAAGGGAAGAGAAAGATGAGCAGTAATTTTGAACATGCCCATGAAGAAAATGAAGATTATGGCAAAAAGTTCAGACCGGACAGAGAGATCTACGTCGTTAAAAAGGACGGGAGCAAAGAGCTTTTTAATGTACAGAAGGTGATCAGCGCTGTAGGCAAGAGTGCGTACCGTGCCCTGACAAAATTCACCAGAGAAGAAAAAGAGCAGATCTGCCGGTATGTGGTAGAAAAAGTAAATGAACTGGAAGTGGATGAAGTACCCATTCCCATTATGCACAATATTGTGGAAAGTGCCTTAGAGCAGGTAAAACCGGTCGTTGCAAAAAGCTACCGCGATTATCGTAACTATAAGCAGGATTTTGTACGGATGCTGGATGATGTCTACAAAAAGAGCCAGTCCATCATGTACATCGGAGACAAGGAAAATGCCAACACGGATTCCGCACTGGTATCTACCAAGCGCAGCCTGATCTTCAATCAGCTGAACAAGGAACTGTACCAGAAGTTCTTCCTGACCACGGAAGAGATCCAGGCCTGCCGGGACGGTTATATTTATGTCCATGACATGTCCGCCAGAAGAGATACCATGAATTGTTGTCTGTTCGACGTGCAGAGTGTACTGACCGGCGGATTTGAGATGGGCAATATCTGGTACAATGAGCCGAAGACACTGGATGTGGCGTTTGATGTTATCGGCGATATCGTTTTAAGTGCAGCCAGCCAGCAGTACGGCGGATTCACCGTACCCAGCGTGGATCTGATCCTGGAGCCGTATGCGGAGAAGTCTTATAACAGAGCGCTGGCAAAATATGAGCGTCTGGGTATTGCCGCAGATGTGGCGGAAGCAGAGGCACTGGCAGATGTCCAGAAAGAATTTGAACAGGGCTTCCAGGGGTGGGAGTACAAGTTCAATACTGTGGCCAGCAGCCGTGGTGATTATCCGTTTATTACCGTGACCGCAGGAACCGGCACCGGTAAATTTGCAAAGATGGCGACTATTACCATGCTGGATGTCCGCAGAAAGGGACAGGGCAAAAAGGACCACAAGAAGCCTGTATTGTTCCCTAAGATCGTATTCTTATATGATGAGAATCTGCACGGCCCCGGAAAGCCGCTGGAGGATGTTTTCGAGGCAGGTGTGGAATGCTCTGCCAAGACCATGTATCCCGACTGGCTGAGTCTTACCGGCAAGGGCTATGTGGCAAGCATGTACAAGCAGTATGGCAAGATCGTATCTCCCATGGGATGCAGAGCATTTCTGTCTCCATGGTATGAGAGAGGCGGCATGCATCCTGCAGATGACAAGGACCAGCCGGTATTTGTGGGACGTTTCAATATCGGTGCGGTATCCTTGCATCTGCCTATGATTCTGGCCAAGGCAAGAAAAGAAAGCAAAGACTTTTATGAAGTGCTGGATTATTATCTGGAACTGATCCGTCAGCTGCATATCCGGACCTATGCTTATCTGGGAGAAATGCGTGCGTCCACGAATCCTCTGGCATATTGCGAGGGCGGTTTCCTGGGTGGACATCTGAAGCTGACAGACAAGATCAAACCGTTACTGAAATCCGCTACGGCCAGCTTCGGCATTACTGCATTAAATGAACTGCAGGAACTGTACAACGGCAAATCACTGGTGGAAGACGGTGCATTTGCGGTAGAAGTTCTGGAGCATATCAACCAGAAGATCTCCGAGTACAAGGAAGAGGACGGCAATCTGTATGCCATCTACGGAACTCCAGCGGAGAATCTGTGCGGTCTTCAGGTCAAGCAGTTCCGTGAAAAATACGGTATTATCGAGGGTGTATCCGACCGAGAATATGTCAGCAACAGCTTCCATTGCCATGTGACAGAGGATATTACGCCGATCCAGAAACAGGATCTGGAGAACCGTTTCTGGGATCTGAGCAACGGCGGTAAGATCCAGTATGTAAAATATCCCATTGATTACAATACCGAAGCCATCAAGACACTGATCCACAGAGCCATGGATATGGGCTTCTACGAGGGTGTCAATCTGTCTCTGGCTTACTGCGACGACTGTGGCCATCAGGAACTGGAAATGGATGTATGTCCTGTCTGCGGCAGCCGGAATCTGACCAAGATCGACCGTATGAACGGCTATCTGTCTTACTCCAGAGTACATGGAGATACAAGACTGAACGATGCCAAGATGGCGGAGATCGCAGAGCGGAAAAGTATGTAGAGACAGGATGGACAGATAAATGAGATATCATAATATAACCAGGGACGATATGCTGAACGGCGATGGTCTGCGGGTCGTACTGTGGGTGGCAGGCTGCAACCATTGCTGCAAGGAATGCCAGAATCCTATTACCTGGGATCCTGACGGAGGACTCTTATTTGACGAAAGCGCAAAACAGGAGATCTTCGAACAGTTGGAAAAGCCGTACATTTCCGGTATTACCTTTTCCGGCGGAGATCCGATGCATCCCGTGAACCGGGCGGATGTCAGAGACCTCATGAGTGAAATCCGGGAAAAATATCCCACGAAAACGATCTGGATGTACACCGGGGACAGCTGGGAAGACATCTGTGATCTGCCGGTGATGCAGTATGTGGATGTGGTAGTAGACGGTGAATTCCATGTGGAGGAAAAAGATGTAAAGCTCCTGTGGAAGGGCAGTAAGAACCAGCGGGTGATCGATGTGAAGAAGACCTTGGCCAGTGATCATAGACGGGTGCCGGTATTGCACTGCGGGGATTACGCATAGGAAGCGGCTGGTTTCAACCGGTAATGTAAGAAGAAAAAGGAAAGAACAGACAATGCACAGAATAGCAAAATTTCATTTTGTAAGTCCGGGGCAGTTTTTGACTGCCATGCAGGAGGGATATCCTCAGTATACGGAAGCACAGATCAAGGAAATGTATGAAAATTTAAAACTTCCCAGGAGAGCCACGAAAGGAAGCGCAGGCTATGATTTCTTCGCACCGTTTGCCTTTACCCTGGCCCCGGGAGAGACCATCAAGATTCCTACCGGCATTCGTGCTGAAATGAAGGAGGACTGGGTATTACAGATTTATCCGAGAAGCGGACTGGGCTTTAAATACCGTTTGCAGATGAACAATACCGTGGGCATCATTGACAGTGACTATTTCTTTTCAGATAATGAAGGACATATCTTCATGAAGATCACCAATGATTCCAATGAAGGCAAGACCGTGGAGGTTCCTGCGGGAACCGGATTTGCACAGGGAATCTTTATGCAGTATGGCATCACGGAAGATGATGATGCGGAAGAAATCCGTAACGGCGGCTTCGGAAGCACCACGAAGTAACAGGTAAAACAACAAAATAGCAGAATAAAATCCCCCGAATGGGACATGATGAAATTTAGATCATAGACCCAAGGGGGATTTTTTATGCCACAGAACAAACAACCAAAGCTCGTCAGAATATCGGAAAAGCTTCAGCAGAATATGCAGTATGTGGATGAACTGATGGGACTGGAAACCAATTTCGATATTATTCACCGGGTGATTCGTCTCGGTGACACCGATGCCTGCATGTATCTGATCGATGGTTTCTGCAAGGACGAACTGATGCAGAAAATATTACAGTATCTGATGAATCTGAAGACGGAGAACTTCCCAAAGGATGCCCATGAGATGTCTAAAATCGCGATTCCCTACGTGGAGGTGGATCTGGACGATACCTGGGAGAAAATACTGGGAGCTTTGCTGTCCGGCGTCTTTGTCCTGTTGCTGGACGGTTACGAAAAGGCAGTGTTGATTGATGCCAGAACCTATCCCGCCAGAGGGGTGGAGGAGCCGGACAAGGACAAGGTACTCCGGGGGTCCAAGGACGGCTTCGTGGAGACAGTGGTATTCAATACAGCATTGATCCGCCGCAGGATCCGTAGTACGGATCTTCATATGGAAATGCTTAATGCCGGGGAGAATTCCAGAACAGATATCGTACTGTGTTATATGGAGAGCCGTGTGGATCCGAAACTTCTTACGCAGATCCGGGAACGGATCCGTTCCATTCAGGTGGATGCTCTGGCCATGAATCAGGAAAGCCTGGCGGAATGTCTGTACCAGCGGAAGTGGTACAATCCGTTTCCGAAGTTCAAATACACGGAGCGGCCGGATACGGCGGCAGCCCAGGTGCTGGAAGGCAATCTGGTGATCCTGGTGGACAATTCCCCTTCTGCCATGATCCTGCCCACCACGATCTTTGATGTGGTGGAAGAGGCGGATGATTATTACTTTCCGCCGGTCACCGGAACGTATCTGCGTCTGACCCGTTTCCTGATCGCACTGCTCACGTATTTCGTGACACCCACATATCTGCTCCTTATGAATCATCGGATGTGGATCCCAGAGAATCTGGAATTTATTATTCTGAAAGAGGATCCCAATGTGCCTCTGATCCTGCAGTTTTTACTGTTGGAGCTGGCCATTGACGGACTGCGGCTGGCGGCGGTCAACACACCGAATATGCTGAGTACTCCCTTGAGTGTCATGGCGGCGCTGGTGCTGGGAGAATTTTCGGTGGAGAGTGGGTGGTTCTCCAGTGAGGTTATGCTTGCCATGGCATTTGTGGCCATTGCTAATTACACGCAGGCTAATTATGAATTGGGTTATGCCTTGAAATTTATGCGGATCCTCAATCTGATTTTGACACAGCTTTTCGGAATATGGGGTTATATTGCCGGACTGATTATATTTGCGCTGGCGCTCCTTACGAATAAGACAATCTCCGGACAAAGCTATCTGTATCCGCTGATTCCTTTTGACAGAGCAAAAATGAGAAATCGTTTCTTCCGTGGAAGAATGCTGGGAGTCAGAAAAATGTGACAAAATGTATCACTTTTGTCAGCGAAAATTGAAATGGGGGCCCTTTTGATGTATGCTTAGGAAAAATTGATAGCATCAGGAGGGTAACCAATGTTTAAAATCGTTACAGACAGTACTGCTGATCTGCCGGTAGAGTATCTGAAGGAACATGATCTTGGATGCATGAACCTTAGCTATATCATGGATGGTGTGACTTACGGACAAGGACAGGAACTTCCCGAAAAAGAATTCTATGCATTGATGAGACAGGGCAAGATGCCGACTACATCCCAGGTCAACCCTGAGGAGGCAAAGGCTCATTTTACGGAATATCTGAAAGAAAATAAAGAGATCCTCTGTATCGCTTTCTCCTCCGGACTGAGCGGTACTTACAACAGCATGCGGATCGCGGCGGATGAGATCATGGAGGAACAGCCCGATTGCAAGATCATCGTGATCGACAGTCTGTGCGCTTCTCTGGGAGAGGGACTGCTGGTCCACAAGGCAGTGACTTTGAGAGATCAGGGCAAATCCATGGAAGAAGTGGCAGAGTGGGTGAAGAATAATCGTCTGCATCTGGTACATGTATTTACCGTGGATGATCTGTATCACCTCTACCGCGGCGGACGTGTCAGCAAGGCTACGGCATTTGTAGGAACACTGGCCGGTATCAAACCCGAGCTTCATGTAGATAACGATGGACATCTGATTGTCATCGGTAAGGTAAGAGGACGTAAGAAATCTCTGCATGCACTGGTGGATTACATGGAGGAGAAGATGGGATCCTACCGTGACCAGAACGATATTGTTTTCATCAGCCACGGTGATGATCTGCCTGCGGCGGAACTGGTGAGAGACTTGGTAAAGGAGCGTTTTGGCATGGACAGCTTCCTCATCAACTATGTGGGCCCCACCATCGGTTCTCATTCCGGCCCCGGAACACTGGCATTGTTCTTCATGGGCGAAGAGAGATAATACCCGGCGAAAAGAGATAATTCTGAAAATTGAAAAAGGCTGCCGGTTTCGAAGCGGAAATTATAGGATTCGGAACCGGCAGCCTTTTCTAAATTGTTTTGATACAAAATTGGATTCTGGAAGCGGGTATGGTAAACAGTTATCAGGTCTCGCAGGAATTACAGCGGTCAAATCCGGGATTGAATGCATAGAAGTTCCTGGAGTTCAGGTGATCCTGGGCAATGCGCAAGGCTTCACCGAAGCGCTGGTAGTGGACGATCTCCCGGGCTCTGAGGAACTTGATGGGTTCACAGACATCCGGATCCTTGATCAGGCGCAGAATGTTGTCGTAGGTGGAGCGGGCTTTCTGTTCCGCAGCCATATTTTCGTGCAGATCTGTGATGATGTCTCCTTTTACCTGAAATTCACAGGCATTGAAGGGCACACCGCCTGCTGCCTGAGGCCAGACACCAATGGTGTGATCCACATAATAATTGGCAAATCCGCTTTTCTCGATCTCTTCCATGGAGAGGTCACGGGTCAGCTGGTGAACGATGGTGGCAACCATTTCCAAATGTCCAAGCTCTTCAGTTCCGATATCCGTCAACAGTCCTGCCACTTCCTTAAAGGGCATGGAATAACGCTGGGACAGATAACGCATGCTGGCACCCATTTCCCCGTCGGGGCCACCGTACTGGGAGATGATGACCTGGGCCAGTTTGGCATTGGGTTCCTTGATATTTACAGGGAACTGTAATCTTTTCTCATAACTCCACATCAGTTACATCCTCCTTCCCAGGGTAAGGGAGCGTTGCCCCAGCGCCACTCCTTGTTACTTTCTGCCAGATCTTTCCGCAGGGGGTAATATTCTCTGGAGAATTCCCGCTCCATCTGTGTCTTGATTCTGGCATAATGGTTGAAATACTCCATGGCATTCCGGTCTGTGGGGTGAGTGTCCAGATACAGCATCAGATCCGTCAGAACGAAGTCGGCAATGCCGATGTCGTGCAGCATTTTTTCTTCACTGTTCATTTTACGCATCTCCTTCCGGTAAAAGGTTTGTCAAGCTCCGGAAAAATGGTACCCGCCTGGTAGCCTTTTTCCAGATTCTCATACATTTTGGTGAAATGCTGCCAGGGAACATAGGCCATGGCCAGTGGATATTTTTCAAAATGTTCTTCAAAAGAATAGTCTTTCATAGCAATCCTTTCCAATAATTCATTTAATATATGGTATGATCGGACGAAAAAATAGTGCCAAATAAATAGATGATACAAATTGGATACAAAGATGAGATATGCTATAATATAAATATGTGCAAAAGAAAAACAAGCGGCTGCGAAGCAGACATTTGTTTTTCTTGCACTATTAGCGAACGAATATCCTGCGAAGCAGAATGCAGAGTGCGATAGCACGAATTCGTGAGCTTGGGAAGCGTGGTCGAAGGACAGCGGATTGTGAATGTCTGTTACGATTTCGAGAGTGCGATAGCACGGAGAAATCGTATTATAAAACAAGCGGCTGCGAAGCAGGATGCAGAGTGCGATAGCACGAATTCGTGAGCTTATGAAATGTGGTCGAGGGACAGGGAAATGCTTAGAATATTAATTGCAGAAGATGAGGAGCCCATTGCCAATCTGATCCGGATCAATCTGACGAGAGCCGGGTACCAGTGCACCTGGGCACCGGACGGACAGACCGCAGCGGATCTTATGGAGCGGGAGAAATTCGATCTGGCACTTTTGGATATCATGCTGCCGGGAATCAATGGTTATGAACTGATGGATTATGCGAAAGCCTGTGAGCTTCCGGTGATCTTTCTGACAGCCTTGGGTTCTACGGAACATAAAGTAAAAGGGCTTCGCATGGGCGCAGATGATTATCTGCCGAAGCCTTTCGAGATCGTGGAGCTTCTGGCCAGAGTAGAGGCAGTGCTGCGCAGATATCATAAGACGGAGACGATGATACAGGTCAACAATGTAACTATAGATACGGCATCCCACAGAGTGACACTGGATGGAGAAGAAATCTATCTGACACCGAAGGAATTTGATCTTCTGTTATTGTTTGCAAGAAATAAAAACAGGGCTTTGTACCGGGAGACTATATACGAGACCGTATGGGGCGGTGAATATATGGGACAGAGCCGCACGGTGGACCTGCATGTACAGCGGCTGAAGAAAAAGCTACATTGGGAAAATATTATTATAGCGGTATATAAGGTGGGGTATCGTTTGAATGAAGTTCACGTATAAATTATTTTTTTCCATCACAGCACTCCTTACGGCAGCCTTCATGCTGTTTGGAAGCTTTATGCTGTTTTCCTATTTTAACCGCATGTTAGAACGGGAGACGGAGCAGGGAAAACGAGAGAACCTTCTCTTTCAGACCATTTATGATATGGTGTATCAGAACATGGAAAAATACGGAGCGGAATTTGCTGGGATACAGGCAGGAAATTCCGCAACAGAACGGATGACGGATCAGAACGGTATGGAATGTATGATACTTGAAACGGATGGCACGATCACCTTGGAGGGCAGCCTGAAGCTGCCGCAGGATGAGATCAGGACTCTTGCGGAAGAAATGATCCGGACTATGGATCCCGGTGCAGATCAGGTCTACGGTGTCCGCAAGGTAGGAACGTGTTATTATCTGCTCAGCATCATCACAGATCAGGCGACGGATTCGGCAGATACGGTATATCTAGGGATCCTGAAGGATCTGAGCGGCATTTATGAAGAACGGAGTAGTATGATGCGGCAATATGGTATTGCGCTGGCAGGTCTGTTGGTGATCGGTGGTCTGGCAGCTTTTTTGCTGTCCAGATATCTGACCAGCCCCATAGAGCAGTTAAACCGCACTGCGGGAAGGATTGCAGGAGGGGATTTTGAGAAGAGAGCTGTCTATCAGGGCACAGATGAGATCGGAGAGTTATCCCGCAGCTTTAACCGGATGACGGACCGCCTGATGCACCAGATGGAAGAAAAAGAGCTGGAAGCGAAACAGAAGGAGGACTTTACAGCGGCATTTGCCCATGAACTGAAGACACCGCTGACCTCCATCATCGGCTATGCAGATATGTTGAATTCTTATGAACTGACGGAACAGGAACGGGGGGAGGCCACGTATTATATTTTCAGTCAGGGGAAACGTCTGGAGAGTCTGTCCCATAAATTACTGGAGCTGGTAGGAATGGACAGACAGGAGATGGAATTTAAAAGAATACTTACCAGGGATCTGGAAGAAAATATCCGGGATACTATGCGGATTCCTTTTGAGCGGAAAGGAATTCGTGGGAAGATCAATCTGGAAAAAGGAGTGATCTGGGGAGACCGGGATCTGTTACTGTCACTGTTATATAATCTGTTGGACAATGCCGTGAAGGCAGTGGAAGAGGGCGGATTTATTCTTATGAAGGGAAGAAAACTTCCACAAGGGTATGAAATAAAAGTTGTGGACAACGGAAGAGGAATTCCGCAGGAAGAGATCGCACGGATCACGGAAGCTTTCTATATGGTAGATAAGTCCAGGTCCCGCAAAGAAGGCGGCGCCGGAATCGGAATGGCTCTCTGCCAGAAAATCATTACCCTGCATCAGGGGGAACTTAAAATCGACAGCAAGCTTGGAGAAGGCACGGTAATACGGTTATATTTTCCCGGGAAAATGCAGGCTGTAAAAAATAAAAGCAACAGGGGAGCAAAAGGCGGAATATGAAAAAACAGGAGAATAAGAACCGGCGCAATTTCCTACTATGTATGGGTGGACTGTTTGTGCTGATCGTATTTGCATTCGCAGGACCGGAAGGGCTGTTACGATTGCAGGATAAAAGCAGGCTGACCAGGTCAGTCAGTATATCAAATACAGGAACGGATTATACCGTCTGGAAGGAAGAGTATGAGACAGACACTGTGCGCAGACTTCAAAATCTGGCAGACGGTATCGCTTTGGGAAAACAGTACTATATCTCTGAACAGGATTATGAAGCTGCAACGGATGGTGAAATATATAGTCTGATCGATGAATATATTTTAAATACGGAATGGAATTACACTTTTCAGGATATGGGTGTGATCCCGGAGGATTATTTTTTCAAAAATATGGATACAGATCATATTTCCATCAAACGATATATTTTGTATGATGAAAAGCTGTCGGACGGAGTCGCGATCATGGCCTATGACATATGTATGCGCATGAAGGAAGAGGAGGTTACGGGAGTCAGTATAGAGTGTGTCGTGGATTCCGAGACCGGAACACTCTATGCTATGAAGGTTGTGCTGGAAGATGAGACAGAACCTGTCACCTGGGATGATATCGGTGCGGATGCCCCTTATTATTTTATCACCGATTATATGCAGTCTTATCTGCATGATTATGATTCCGGGACCTATATTGAAATCGAAGGAGAGGCGCCTTATGATACCAATGCACAGATCATGTGGGATAAAAAGGCTGAAATAGAAGCGAAGGAGCAGACAACCATGGGAAACGACAACGGTAAGTATACGTGTGAGCTGGAATACGGAGAGCATAAGCTGCATCTGACCGCAACACTGCTCAATGCTTCCGAGGGACAACTGGAGAAAGGCATCGGATATCTGTTCGGGATCCGTGAGATCGCAGAAAAGATACCGGGTTTTCTGCCGGATATCCAGTAAATACATTCCGGAAAATACAGGAATCCGGAAAAGCAGCCGGACAGTGATAGCAACGGTATAAAATAGAAAAATAAAGAATATATTTTAGAAAATAAGTCGGGGAGACAGACTTTTTATGATCACAGAGGTAACAGGCTTTTTACAGCAGACAGACCGGATCGTATGGGGACCCTGGCTTATTTTTTTATTATTAGGCTGTGGCTGCTATCTGATGATAAGTCTGTTCTTTCTTCCTCTGAGAAATCTGTTGGCGGCACTTGGGCTGGTGTTTCATCCTAAGAGCCGGAAAGGCACAGATGGGGAAGGGGTTTCTCCTTTTTCAGCTCTGACTACAGAACTGGCGGCAACAATAGGCACGGGAAATATCGTAGGCGTGGCTACTGCCATGGTGCTGGGAGGACCGGGAGCATTGTTCTGGATGCTTTTGTCCGGGATCATTGGGCTGTCGACCAAACTGGTGGAAAGTACGCTGTGTGTCAGATATCGTGTAAGAGATCACAAAGGAAAACCGGTGGGTGGTCCCATGTATGTTCTTCAAAATGCATTTCCGTATAGACGTATGGGGCGGATCCTTGCGGTACTGTTTGCCATATTCGCAGTACTAGCCTCCTTTGGCATGGGGAATATGACGCAGGGGAATTCTATTGCGGAGGCACTGG
>OGGH01001064.1_pt1 | contig 20339 bp, 13 predicted proteins | sample 1571161 | NCBI WGS metagenome assembly OGGH01 (sample SAMEA2582053, study PRJEB24529) | metagenome | biome: Human gut stool | place: China | collected 2011 | reverse complement strand
TACATTCAAATGCGTCTGATGGAAATGGAACTCCACAGCAGATAATAGAGAAGGCAAAAGAAAAAGGGTTATCTGTAATTGCCTTAACAGATCATCATACAGTTAAAAATATAGATGAAATAAAAAAATTAGGGAATGAAAATAATATAACAGTTATAAGTGGGATTGAATTCAGAACAGAGTATGGTTCTAAGTCTGTACATATGATAGGTTTATTTCCAGATGAGTATAATGGAATAAAATTGACGCAGCAAGCATTAAATGATCTTATTCTAGTTCCGCTTAATTTGTCAGAAACTATAATTAAAACTAAAGGTAAAGAGGAAGATAGTGCTCTTACAGATGAGCAAGCTTTTAAGAAAGGTATGTTTCTTGTTCAGGTGAATTTCAAAGAAGCGGCAGAATTAGTTCATAAGTATGGAGGACTAATATCGGTTCATGCAGGGAATAAAGCAAATAGTATAGAAGAAATGAAGCATGAAGGGAGAGGGGCAAGTAATGTTAAAGATGTTGTAGATTCTTTAGGCCCAGTAAAAAATGAATTATTAAAGTATTACATTGATATTTGTGAATTGGGAAGTTTACAAGATAAGAATGCGTCGTTTTATATTAGTGAATTTGGTAAACCAGCAATAGTTGCTTCAGATGCACATAGAATAGATGAGGTAGGAAAATTATACATATGGATAAAGGCAGATAAGACTTTTGAAGGCTTGCGACAGATTGTTTATGAACCTGAATTACGTGCAAGAATTCAAGAGAATATGCCGGATAACAAAAGTGATTATCAAGTTATTGACGCTATCAAAATTGTTGGCGAGGATTTTGGGGAACAAGTAATTCCATTTAATCAAGATTTGAATGTCATTATTGGTGGAAGGTCTTCTGGTAAGTCGATTTTGTTGGGATGTATTGCAAAGTTGGCAAATTATAGTGGATTAGTGAAATTAGAAAATGAGGCTTACAATAAATATATTGATGATATTATAGAGAATATGAAATTGAAATGGAGAGATGATACAGAAGGACTGGTACATAAGGTTGAGTATTTTCCACAGTCATATATCAATAAATTAGCTTCGACTTCTAAAGAAACGATAGTTTTAATAGAAAAAATACTAAAAGGGGACGAGAAACGTCGGGAGGTATTTGAAACATATAATAATTGTAATAGTAAAAACATGTTTGAAATAACAAATGAGATTGAAAATTATTTCAAATTATTTTATAAGCTCGAAGAGATGCAGGAAGAAGCAAAAGAAATTGGTGATATACGAGGAGTACAGAAGGAAATAGCAAAAATTGAAAGTGAAATATCACAAGTAAAAAGTAACTCAAGCACTAAAATCTCAGAAGATGACGAAATACTATATGATGAATTAAAAAAGGAAAAAGAAATTCTGTATCATGAGATCGTATCATTTGAAAGTGCACAGAAACAATTGGAAGAAATTAAAAATTTCTTGTTGGTAAGGGAAATTAAGACAGAGTTGATTGGCTTGCCAGAAGCTGTCAAAAGTGTAATAATCTCAGGGTATGATGAATTAGTTGAAGCAACACAAAAACGCTGGGAAGAATTAGTATCAAATGAAGAAAATAATTTAAAAGCTTTGGTGGCTGACAAAAAACAACGTATTAAAGTTATTGAATCTGATGTAAAGTATGTTAATGGCGAAAAATATTATAAAGAGAATGAAACTATTAAACAAATGAGTATTAGATTGAGTGAAGAACGTAAGAAGGAAGAACGTTTGACGAAAATAAATACAAAACAGACGGAAATAATTGAACAAATATCTTTGTCAAAAGAAAGAATTTTCGAAAAACAAAGAATGTATTATGAGTTGGGACAGCAAATTTGTGGACAAATTCAATTGGAAAAAGATGAACTGAGTATTATGCCAAAGCTTTCATATAATCAAGAAAAGCTACAGATGTTTGTCGATTCGTATTTGAATGCAAGAAATCCGTTAGCAAAAGCAATGCAGGAAGCAGACATAATTGATAATGAGTCGTTAATTAATGTTTTAACAAATGCTTTTGACAATATTGTAAAAGGGATAGTACCACTTAAGGGTGGCAAAGATAAAAAGCAAGCCGCAGTAGAACTTTTGTCAACGAATTATTACTATTTTATGTATAATGTTGTTTATCAAGGAGATACATTATCTTCAATGTCAGAAGGGAAAAAAGCTTTTGTAATTTTACGTTTGCTTTTAGATTTTGATGAAAATAAATACCCTATATTAATTGATCAGCCAGAAGATGATTTGGATAACAGAGCAATATATAATGATTTGGTAACATATATTCGAAATAAGAAACTTGAAAGACAAATTATTCTGGTTACTCATAATCCTAATATTACTGTTGGAACTGATGCTGAAGAAATAATTGTGGCTAATCAGCATGGAGCACATACCGAAAATCAAGATGGGGTCAAATTCGAATATCGTTCTGGGGCGATAGAAAACTCGTATAAGCGAGATGGAACTAAAACCGTTTTGTTGAGCCAAGGAATTAGAGAACATGTATGTGATTTACTTGAAGGTGGTGATATTGCCTTTAAGAAAAGAGAAAGCAAGTATGGTTTGAAAAAGTGATAATGGATTTATGTAAAATAGTGCACTATATATAAGCAACAATGGAGGAGCCTTAATTCCACTCCCCCATTGCATCCACATACCCCTGCAACCCACCCGTCCTAGAAGCAAGACTGGCATAAAATCCAGGTTCCTCTCTTGCAAGACGGGTAAGATAAGCAATATCAAGCGGGTCAGCCAATTTGACCTGTGCATTGCAGTTTTGGCAGTTGAAGGTGACATGGAATTGATTATCAAGAGTTACTTCGACACAGTCGGTTTCGGGGTTGTATAGTGCAGATATTATTTTATTCATAGTGATTATCCTTTCTTTGAAAAGCGTTATTGGTAGTTGTGAGCAGCAATGAGCAGCCTACCGTAGGATTCAGGTATGCAACACCAATCGCCACAAACCCTGTATCTTAGGGCTTTCCAAGATACCAAAACGTTCTCAAAGAGATAATTCAACCAAACATCGAAAAAGAGCAAATTTCCCCGAAAGCATCGAGTTTTCGGGGATTTCTTTATATTATACAAATGAGGTTTATGAATGTCCTTGTAATTTTGCAATAAGAGCATCCTTGAGGACTTTTGAATAATTGATGCCAAGATTTTCGCATGCAGTATTGAGCCATGCAGGAATACTCAAATATTAGAATGGATAGGTTTGAAAAAAGTGTATTGAGAAGTAATATCATTATAGCAAAACAAAATTGACGAATACCCCACATGGGTATATATTGAAGATGTTTTCAGAAATCCATTTTTATTAAAATATGTTTCAACAATGGATTTCGTAATTGCAAATCAGGAAAAGGTGAATGCTATGATAAAAACAACATTAAAAATCGACGGCATGATGTGCGGTATGTGTGAGTCCCATATGAATGATCTGATCCGCAAAAATTTTCAGGTAAAAAAGGTAACATCCTCTGCGAAAGACGGAGAGACAGTGATTATCAGTGATAATGAGATCGATATTCCGTGGGCAAAAAAAGAGATCAAAGAGATTGGTTACGAACTCGTTTCCCACAAGAGTGAACCATATGAGAAAAAAGGATTTTTCCATTTTGGAAAATAATAGGAATATATGGAAGAATCAGGCAAAATGCGCAGGTGTTGTTAGGACATCTGCGCATTGTGGCATTACGAAAGTTATGCTACAATGAGCGGGGGAAAATAAAAAAAGGAAAGAGAAATTTATGATAAAAGCAGAAAAATTATCGTATTCCTTCCCGCAGAAGGACTTATATAACAAAATATCATTTACGTTGGAAGATGATGTGCACTGCGCATTTATCGGAACAAACGGAACCGGAAAAAGTACGTTGGTGGACATGATCCTGCACCCGGACAATTACTTATACGATGGCAGACTGATCGTGGATGTTCCGGGCAGAATCGGTTATGTAAGTCAGTTTTATTCGCTGGATGAGGAAAAAGAGGTTACGGTTTTTGACTATCTGAGTGAGGAGTTCGTGCGTCTGCAAAATGAGATTAACACAATCTGCGATGAGATGGCGACAGCAGATGAGCTGGACGAACTGATGGATCGTTATCAGAACGTCATGGATCAGTTTCAGGCGATCGATGGGGACTTTTATGAGAGCAATATCCGTAAACAGTTAAAAATTGCAAATCTGAAAGACTATGAAAATCACCTTTTGACAAACCTCAGCGGAGGAGAATTTAAGCTGATCCAGGTGATCCGCGAGATGATGATCAGTCCGAAATTTATCATCATGGACGAGCCGGATGTGTTCCTTGATTTTGAACATTTGAATGCACTGAAAAACCTGATCAATTCCCACAAGGGAACTTTGCTAATCATCACACATAACCGTTATCTTTTGAATCACTGTTTCAACAAAATTCTTCATTTGGAGAATGCAGAGCTTCAGGAGTTTGACGGCACATATGTGGATTACAATTTTGCATTGTTGGAGATGAAAATCGAGCAGCAGGAACTTGCGGCAGCAGATATGGAAGAGATCGAGCGCAATCGCAAAATTGTGGAACGTCTGCGGAATGAGGCGACAAAGGTGGACAGTGCGACAAAGGGAAGAAGTCTAAAAGCGAGAGTCTCTCTGTTGGAGCGTCTCGAAGCGCGGAAAACAAAATCACCGTTTGTGGATATCAAGCAGCCTCAGATTGAACTGCACACCAGTGTAAAATCATCGGATGATGTGCAGGGAGATGTTTCTGGACAGACAGATACGGATGTGACCATCAGTGAAGAAAGAACGGAACAGAATCATGAAAAAGTGATTCTGGAAGTGGAAAATTACAGTATTGCATTCGACCGGCAGATTATGGAGGAAGTGACCTTCTCCATGGAGGCTGGCGGGAAAGTGGCAATCGTCGGACCAAACGGAACCGGAAAGACAACCATTTTGCGTGATATTTATAAAAACAATAATCCAGCCATTAAGCTTGCCCCAGACCTTAAAATTGCCTATCTTTCCCAGATGCATGGGGAAGTTTTTAACGAGAAAGAGACGGTTTTGAAAAACTTTGAGGATGCAGGTTTTGAGACAGAAGCGGAGATTGTCCGTTATTTAAAAACTTACGGATTTGAAGAAGAGTTAGTTTATAACAAAGTAGAGAATTTATCCGGCGGAGAAAAAAATCTGCTTCAGCTTGCAAAAATCTCCCGGATGGATGCGGACTTTCTTCTTTTGGATGAGCCGACAAGCCACCTTGATACCTATTCCCAGCTTGCGTTGGAACAGGCAATTGAAAAATATGAGGGTGCTGTATTGATGGTATCGCATGATTTCTATACAGTTGCAAACTGTATGGATTATGTACTTTTTGTAGAAGAGAAGAAACTCCGCAAAATGAGTATCCGTAAATTCCGCAAAATGATCTATGCCGACCATTTTGATAAAAATTATCTGGAACTGGAGCAGAAGAAAAAAGAATTGGAAAACCGGATTTCATTTGCATTGCAGGCAGGAAAATTCGAGGAGGCTGGAAAATACTGTGATGACCTCGAGCAGATCATCAATCAGATGTAAAGCAGAAATGGCATAAAATGACGGTGGTATTTCAGAATATCCTTTACAGCTAATAAAAAAGAAAGTGTGAAGGTGTTGAGACAAAGGAGGTTGCAGATTTTCTGATCGAAGCGGGCTGTAATGAATTGCAGGGTTACTACTATTACAAGCCTATGCCGATGGAAACCTTTGAGGAGGTTTTGTAGTGCGGTTCATAACGTTGACCGGGCATGTATAAGTGTTCTTTCACAAGTCATTCGTAACGTAAATGAAAAGAAAAATCGTACAGACAAATATGATTTCCTTCGTGAGCCATGGAGATGGGATTCTAAAAATTTCGTGAAGCTTTTGCTTCACAAAATTTTTGCTCAGAAGTCCATCGGAATGCCCGGCGAACAGGAATATCATATTTGTCTGTACGATTTTTCTTTTTCATCAACACTTATAAAGACTTGTGAGAGGACGCTTATATCTGCCCTTCACACCCTATAAAAGCACTATAGAATCTGCGACACTACGTCCGTTAAACTCCGGCTATAGGATTCACCTATAGCTGATTCTAGATAAAATGAATTATGTTAAAAAGCAAAATTCTGCTATGATGTATATATCCAATAAGACCTACAGAAACAGTGGGAAATTATGATAACCAATCACAGAAGACAGAAATATATTACAAGTAGAAGAAACCAGAGGTGCGACATGGCAGAAAGAAATCTTGACTTTGACAAAATTACAGACAGAAGAAATACAAACTGCTTAAAATATGATTTTGCAGTGAAAAGAGGTATGCCGGAAGATGTGCTGCCACTCTGGGTTGCAGATATGGATTTTCAGACATCTTCTTATGTACAGGATGCGTTGATCAAACAGGTGCAGCATGGAATTTTTGGATACAGTGATGGACAGGAATCTTATTTTGAAGCTGTGAAAGGATGGCTGAAGAAACATCATGACTGGGAAGTACAGGAAAACTGGCTGGTCAAAACACCAGGAATCGTGATGGCGCTGGCGTTGTCCGTAAAAGCATATACAGATCCGGAAGATGCAGTATTGATTCAGTCACCGGTATATTATCCTTTTTCAGAAGTGATTTCAGATAATGGAAGAAAAATCGTAAGCAGTGACATTTTCTTAGGAGAGGACAATCGCTATCATATTGATTTTGCAGACTTTGAGAAAAAAATCGTGGAGGAACAGGTAAAACTCTTTTTCCTTTGCAATCCTCATAACCCGGTCGGAAGAGTGTGGACAAAAGAGGAGTTGGAGACAATTGGAGATATCTGCTACAGACATCACGTGATCGTTGTGAGCGATGAGATTCATGCAGATTTTGTTTTTCAGGGAAAACATCAGGTTTTTGCAAATCTGAAAAAAGAATACGAGGAGATGACCATTACCTGTACTTCACCGGGCAAAACGTTTAACCTAGCTGGTCTGCAGACTTCTAATATATTTATCCCGAACCAGAAACTGAAAAATGCATTCAAAAAACAGTTGGCTGCAGCCGGATACAGTCAGCTCAATGCAGCCGGACTTGTGGCATGTGAGGCGGCTTACCGGGACGGGGAAGAGTGGTATCAGGCGATGAAAAAATATGTGGCTGGCAATATCGCTTTTACAAAAGAATTTGTGGAAAAAAATCTTCCGGGCGTGAACATGGTGGAACATGAGGGAACGTATCTGGTCTGGCTTGATTTTAACGGACTCGGATTGTGCGCACAGGAGCTGGAAGATTTGATCGTTCACAAGGCAAAGCTCTGGCTTGACAGTGGAAGAATTTTTGGAAAATGCGGAAGAGGATTCCAGCGGATCAACGTGGCGTGTCCGAGAAGTACGTTAAAAGAGGCATTGGAGCGCATCGCAGAAGTACTTCCGGCAGATACCATAAAAGCTGCAAGCTGAATCAAATCGAGCAGCAGTCACACATCGAGATCGCAATGCAATGTAAGCGAACAGAAAAATGTATCATAACGAAAAGAATTGCAAAATTTTATGAAAAAATAGTTGACAGTAAAGATGTTAATCGTTATAATTCAAATATAAACACATATTCCTATATGATTAGTAGGAAATGAGAGAGGAGACAATGATATGAAACACACAGGATTAAGCACACAGAAAAATCATATGATGTGTTGTTGCTGTTGTCAGGCTGTATGTATGAGTACGGTTTATTTTTCATATGCATTGTGTACCCGCTAAAAATTTGTAACTCAGGCAGGTGTCGTGCATAGGATACCTGCCATTTTTATTTTAGAAGATAAATCTTCTTCTCACTAAGTACACTATTTTAATTTTGCAAAAACAAGGAGGCTAAATCCTCTGCTCCTGTAGGAACAGTCGCATTTTGCTTCGCAAAACAAGGAGGATTAACATGAGTGATATCAAATCAAGCACATTAGAGTTAGTAGGAAAAACACCAATCGTAAACGCAAGCAGATATGCTGCAAAAGCAGGCGTGACAGACGCAACCATTTTAGTAAAACTTGAGGCATTTAACCCGGCTGGTTCTGTAAAGGACAGAATTGCACTGGCAATGATCGAAGATGCAGAGAAAAAGGGAATTTTAAAAGAGGGCGCAACCATTATTGAGCCAACCAGCGGTAACACCGGTATCGGTCTTGCGGCAGTTGCAGCAGTCAAAGGATACAGAGCAATCTTAACACTGCCGGATACCATGAGTGTTGAGCGTAGAAATCTTTTGAAAGCATATGGCGCAGAGCTTGTTTTGACAGAGGGCGCTAAGGGAATGAAAGGTGCGATCGCAAAAGCAGATGAACTTGCAAAAGAGATTCCGGGAGCCGTTATTTTAGGACAGTTTGTAAACCCTGCAAACCCAGCAGCGCACAAGGCAACAACCGGACCGGAAATCTGGGAGCAGACAGGCGGAAAAGTAGATATTTTTGTAGCCGGCGTTGGTACAGGCGGAACCATAACAGGTGTTGGTGAGTACTTAAAAGAGCAGAATCCAAATGTCAAAGTTGTAGCAGTTGAGCCTGCAACAAGTGCAGTTCTTTCTACAGGAAAAGCAGGCGCACACAAGATTCAGGGAATCGGTGCAGGATTTGTTCCGGATACTTTGAATACTTCCGTTTATGATGAGATCATTCCAATTGAAAATGAGGATGCTTTTGACGAGGGAAGAGCATTTGCAGTAAGCGAGGGCGTTTTGGTTGGTATTTCTTCTGGAGCAGCTTTAAAAGCAGCCACCATTTTAGCAAAGAGACCGGAAAATAAAGGAAAGAATATCGTAGTTCTTCTTCCAGACTCCGGTGACAGATATTTGTCTACTGCATTATTCAGCAACTAAGAGCGTTTCAGGTTCTGATCGTGAAATCAGCAGAATGAAATCAGTTTGAAACAGATCCCCTCATGGAAAATTTGATAAACATACTCCATGAGGGGATTTTTATGACAATAGAATGTTCGCGGAGTGTGCATTTTATTGTTTCGTATCCGATGCTGTAGCCGCTGGTAGGGCATAGGTTTGCAAAACCGAAGTTGGTGGTTCGAATCCGCCCAGTATCACTCTTGAAAAAAGTGCTTATTTCGGAGAAGAGTAAAGCAGTAAAACTGGCGATGGTTTCAATATGAAAACAGAGAATAAGGGAATGCAGTTTATATTTGTGTATATGAACGAAAAAGTAAACTCCTCAAAATGAGGACTTTTAAGGCTAAAAAGTCCTCATTTTGAGGAGTTTTGCATTTTCGTGGAAAAAAGGATATGATAAATTAAATAGAAAAGATGGAGAAGAGAGTCTCAGAAAATTTGTGGAAAAGGAAAACATAATGCAAAAAATATTAATTACAAATGATGATGGAATACAGTCAGACGGTATCATTCGTTTGGCACGGGCAGCAAAAAAATATGGTAAAGTCTGGGTGGTGGCACCGGACGGACAGCGCAGTGCAATGTCACACAGGATCACATTACGTGAAACGATAGAGTTTTTTCCGGTTGATTTTCCGGTGGAGGGTGTGCACGCATATGCAAGTACAGGAACACCGGCGGACTGTGTACGTTTTGGAATTTTAAATATTGTGAAAGAAAAGCCGGACTATGTATTTTCCGGTATTAATTATGGATATAACAGCGGAACAGATATTCAGTATTCAGCGACCGTAGGTTCTGCGTTAGAAGCTGCGTGCGCAGGTGTGCATGCGATTGCGTTCTCCGAGGGTGCATCGGAGTGTCATGAGGTGACAGACGCTTACCTTGAGCGGATGATGGAAGAATTGATGGAACAGCCTCTGGCGTACAATCAGATCTGGAACGTAAATTTTCCGCAGTGTGAACTTGAGAAGCTGCGGGGAATTTTATATGACAGGAAAATTGCAGACTGTGGATTTTTCATTGACGAGTATCTGGAAGAGGAGCTTGAAAATGGAAGAATCCGACTGACTGTGCATGGAAATTATAATGAGAATGCCCCGGAGGGAACGGATTTCCGGTCACTTGTCGATGGATATATTTCAGTGGGGAAGGTGAATAATCTGCGGTAAAAATGAAAGATACCGAATAATTGCAAGAAATCAAAAAAATATGTTATTTCAAACAGGATGCCGGATTAATAAAATATAATTGAGGCAGTGTATACAAAACGACAAGAGATGAAAGAATGTCGGAAAGCGGAGATTGGAAATAGTATGCGTATAAAAATGATACAGAAGAAAAAAGGATTGTGGGGAAAATGAAAATACTATTAGTAGATGATGAAAGAACAGAGCGTGAGGGAATCCGGTTTTTGATTGAAAAATTTCAATTTGAGCTTGAAGTAGCGGAAGCAGCTAACGGAAAACTGGCAATGGAGTATCTACAGAAATATCAGGATGTGGATATTTTATTGACCGACGTAAAAATGCCGTATATGGACGGACTACAACTTGCAAAATATGCAAAGGAAAACAGACCGGATGTGATCATTATTATATTCAGTGCTTACAGCGAGTTTGATTATGCGAAAAAGGCATGCGAGGTAAGTGCGGTCAATTACCTGTTAAAACCGATCGAAGTGGAGGAATTCAAACAGGTGATGGAGCATGTCATTGCACTTTGCAGACAGAAAAAGCAGTGGAAAGAACAGAAAGAAAATCTGTTAGTCGCAGATAAAAAATTATTGTTATACAGACTTTTTAACACGAAAGAATCTGTGACAGAGATTGTGGAAAAATTAAAAGAATACAAGATTAATCTGGAAAATAAATATATCTGTTTCGTGAGTATTGAGACACGGAACAATTACTTTGAACTGTGCGAGGAAGAATTTGAAAAAATACTGAAACGCAATATGAAATTACCATATGAACAGATCGACTTTTATCCAAACCAGATTTATGTGATCATTTACAGCAGAGAGCCGATCGAGGAACGGAAAGTGGAAAATTCCATCCGTTTATTATATGCCGATCTGACCGAGGAAAAAGCAGAGATGCCATCGATTATTGTCGGAACAACATTCTTTGGAATAAAAGAATTTTCAGGCAGGGTAAAAGAAATGGAAGATGTCCGAAATGACACGTTCAGCTATTTTTCGGGAGTAATCTACATTGCACAGAAAGTAGCGCGGGATACAGGAACACTCGAGGAAACCATGCAGATGAAAGATAGTATTTTCCGAAGCATAGAGGATGAAAATATGCCTGCAGTGGAAGAACAGTTATTGGTATATCTGAAACGTCTGGAAAATGAAAAAGCGTCGAGTGCATTTTATGCAAAGTATCTGATTTTAGATATTGTCAAGGCTATTTATCAGAAATACGGCATCTATAACGAGAGCCTGATCATGCAGACAGCAGATGAAATTATGAACAGTCATGATCTTTGGAAAGTGGGTGAAGTTGTGTCAAAAGTGATACGGGAGATCACTGTTTCCCAGAAACAGAGTCTGCCGGATACGAGCCTCACGGTATCCGAAATCAAAAAAGTCATCAAGAATGAGTATATGCATGATATCGGTCTGGAAGAGATCGCAGAAAAAGTCTGCCTCACAGCGTCTTATGTGAGCTTTATTTTCAAGAAGGAGACAGGATACAATCTTGTGAAATATTTGACAGACTATCGCATGAAGAAAGCGAAAGAACTGTTAGAGGAGAGCAACTGGAAGATCGTGGATATCGGAAAGGCATGTGGCTACACAAACCAGCCCTATTTCAACAAACTGTTTAAAAATTACTATGGTGTGACACCGAAGCAGTACCGTGAGCAGAAATAAACAGAAAAATTGGAAGTGAAATACAGTGGTGCGGTCATGTTGACAGAAATACATAAGAAGCGGGGAGAAGGTCAAGTGAAGAAAATCTGTAACTGGTTTATACATAATGCGTCTATGCAGAAAAAGCTTATTATAAGTTATATTATTCTGGTGTCGATTCCGTTATGTATTCTCGGTATTCATTCGTTTTCTGCGGCAAATCAAAATCTGCTGGACCAGACAGAAGTGACGATGGACAATAATTTACACCGTATGTGTCAGGAGGCAGACGCTATTTTTCAGAGAGAGACAGATTTTACAAAATATCTGGCGTACAATCTGGAATTTCGACAGACGTTGGAGGGGAATGCCTATAATGGTAGTGCAATCGCACAGAGTCTGAATAAGACGGTGGAACCGGTATTCTGGTACTTTATAACGAGCGATGAAAACTTAAAAATGATCAAGATCGTCACACCATATACGGAAACGGACATCGGCTCCTTCCTGGAGTCGGCGGAGCCATATGAGAATACGGTGTGGTACAAAAAGCACGAAAAAGATTTTAATATAGAGTGGACGGTCGAGGAGGACGGAAAGCTGTATGCAACGCGGACAATTTTAGATACGGCAACGACCAGCAGAAGAATCGGTGTACTGCGTGCGGAATTTTACTTAAACCGGATTTTGGAACCGTTTGATACGATGGATTATCTGGACAACGGGATCGTGATAAAAGACGGAAATGGTCAGGTGATTTACACAAAAAAAATTGCTGATGAGCAGATGGAACAGAAAATTGAAGCGTACATCGGAGAAAACCCGGAGGATGCATCCGTCTTAAATAAAGAATATATTTTAAAAGAAGCGTCGATGGAAAAAGTCGACTGGAAAATTTACTATTTTATTGACCGGAATACAATCTCGGAACAGATTTATTCCATTATATTTTCTACAATCATAGTAGTACTTATTTGTGTCGGACTGACACTGGTGGTGATTGGAGTGCTATCGCGTGTGATCGGTCAGAGAATTTTGCAGTTGAGGGATCAGGCGGAGCGTATTGCAAACGGCGATCTGCAAAATCCCTGTCACACAACCGACACGGATGAGGTTGGCATGGTGACGAACAGTCTCGGAAGAATGACTGTGCAGTTAGATTCCATGATTAATGAAGTATACAAGATGGAGATTGAGAAAAAAGAATCCGAATTGAGAGCGCTGCAGGCGCAGATGAACCCTCATTTCCTCTACAACTGCCTCTCAGGTATCAAGTGGAAGGCACTCAGAAAAGGGGATGACGATATCAGCGATATCACAGGACTTCTGGCAAAATTCTACCGCACAGCATTAAACAACGGACAACAGATCACAACGGTGAGCAGTGAGTTGGAGAATATCCGGGCGTATATTGAGATCCAGAAAAAAATGCATGAGGAACCATTTGAGGTGGAATACCGTATAGATGAGAGCGGTCTCGAATGCTGTATGCCGAACTTTCTGCTTCAGCCGCTGGTGGAAAATGCGATGAAGCACGGCATTGATTATATGGAAGAACCGGACACCGGAAAAATTATTGTAGAGTTTTGCAGAAAACCGGAGCAGCTGGTATTTTCTATTTACAATAACGGACCTTTGATCGAACTTGAAATGGTAGAGAAATTGTTGAATGAACAGGGAAAAGGCTATGGAATCCACAATATCAAGGAACGTCTGGAGCTTTATTACGGAGCACTCGGAAGTCTTGAAGTGAAAGTCACTGATGCAAAATATACCTGCTTTACGGTAAAGATGCCGGATACGCTGCAGAAGAAAAATCCAAAATAAAATACATGAAAAAGTATTACTTTTCCAAAGAAAGTATTATTTTATTCTGCTAGGTTCGACTGTATGATAAATATATCAAATGAAAGAGAAAAACAGCAGCAGACAGCGGTATTTTCTTTCGGGAAAAGGAGAAAAAGGTATGAAGAGAAAAGTTTTGAGCGTATTATTGTGCGCAGCAATGACACTTGGGGTAGTAGCAGGATGTGGAAGCTCCTCGGATACAGGAAGCACAGATTCAGCATCTAAGACAGAGACAAAGGGAGAGAAAACAGACTCTTCTTCGGACAAAGTGACAATCCGTATGTCTTACTGGAATAGTGAAGACACGGTACAGGCAATGTTAGATTATCTTGCAGAGGCAGTGCCGGAGGTAGAGATTGAATATCAGTTTATTGATAACTCTAACTACGATACAATTATTGATACCCAGCTTTCCGCAGGCGAAGGACCGGACATCATCTGCGAGTCACCGGGTTCTGCATTAAAACATGCAAAATTAGGTTATCTGGAAGCGTTGGATGATCTGGCAGCTGATTATTCCACAGCAGGTACAAGTGTTTACGGATATAACGGAAGTACCTATGCACTTCCGGGAATCAGCTGGTTTGAAGGAATCTATTATAACAAAGAAATTTTTGAAGAAAATAATGTGGAACTTCCAAAGACATTTGATGAGTTTTTAGATGTTTGTACAACATTCCAGAATGCAGGAGTTACACCACTTGCAGCAGGCTTAAAATCATGGGAACCGCTGTTAAAGAGTTCTATGGCATTTGTGACAGCAGAGTATCTGTCCACTGATGAGGGAAAAGGTTTTGGAGAAAAATATCGTAACGGCGAAGTGACAATGGACGGAACCTGGAATCCATATATCGAGACATGGTCACAACTGATCGATAATGGTGTATACACAGCAGACATGACAGGTATTGATCATGATCAGGCATTAGAGCAGTTTGCAACAGGCGGTTCAGCAATGTTCTGCTCCGGTCCTTGGGATTATGATGCGATCATGGAAAAAAATCCGGAGTTACAGCTTGACATGATGCCTTTCTATGGAACAAAAGAGAGCGCAGGCTGGCTCATTGGTGGTCCTGGCTGTGGATTTGCAGCAAATGCTTCTTCCAAGAACCTTGACGCAGTGAAAAAAGTGCTTGCAGCAATTTCAACGACAGATGGACAGAACGCTTTATGGCAGAACAATCAGGGGGGTTCTTCTTACTTAAATGGAGTAGAATTTGACCTTCCGGAAGCATATACAAGTGTCGCAGGTGCGTTAGCAGCAGGAAATGTTTACTGCCCATGGAATGAATGGGGTTCTGCAGCAGGTGCACATGAGACTTATGGAACAGAGATGCAGAGTTATCTTTTAGGTGCGCAGGATTTATCCACAACATTACAGACGGTTGATGAAGTGGTTTCTGAGCTATTATCAAAATAGATAAGAGTGCAGTGAAGATGCCTCAAACTCGGCAGTGAGGCTGGGTTTGAGGCTCTTTTTCTGCCTTTTTTCGGAAAGGAAGCAAGATTTTATGAATAAAAAACAGAAAAAAAGGGAATGTGGTTCACTCGGACGTTACTTTGCGGTGTTTATTATTCCGGCACTGGCAATTTATCTGATCTTTAGTATTTTGCCGTTTATGTACACCATTTTTTATAGTTTTACTGATTATACTGATATGAATCCGACAAATCTGCACTTTGTTGCATTTCAGAATTATATAAAAGTATTCCAGACGCCTTTAATGCGGATTGCAATCAAGAATTCATTGATTTATGCCATATTACTGACTGGATTTCAGGTAATTCTTGGTCTTCCAATCGCTGCTGTTTTGAATAAAAAGTTAAAGACAAGAAATCTGCTCCGTGCGGTTTACTTTTTCCCGGCAGTATTCAGTTCTTTGATTATTGGATATTTATGGAACTTTATTTTATCGTCCTCGGACTATGGATTGATCAACAATCTGCTTCACCGCTTCGGGTTAGATACGATTAACTTCTTCACGACAAACCGGGCGCTATTCTCTGTTATATTTACGCAGATCTGGCAGTGGACCGGCTGGGCGATGGTTATTTTTCTTGCCAACCTGCAGAGTATCGCACCAGAGTTATATGAGGCGGCACAGATCGATGGAGCAAACGGCAGACAGAGCTTTTTTAGGATTACGCTCCCACTCATGTGTCCTTCCGTAAAAATTATTGTAGTAACCGGACTGATCGGAGGCATGAAAGCGTTTGACGCAATCTACTCCATGACTTCCGGCGGACCTGGAAATGCAACGGAAACGGTTATGACAGTTATGATGAAGAAAGGTATCTCGGATGGCTTCTATTCGGTAGGTTCCGCTTTCGGTGTATGCTTCTTTATCATCGTATTGATCATTAGCGGTGTGACAACCAAAATAATGGGAAAATGGGGGGAGGCTATCTCATGATAAAACAGAAAAGTAGTGAAATGGGAGTCAGTAAAAAAGAAAAACGCGGGCTTGTTATTACAGAGATTTTTATGATACTTCTGGCAGCGGTATGGTTTATTCCAATTTATTACCTGATCGTGACGACATTTAAAAATCCGCAGGAGGCAACGCAGTCTCCGTTGGGGCTTCCAAAAGTCTGGGTATTCCAGAATTATGTAGATGCTTTTGTAAATATGCAGTATCCGAGAGCATTGTTTAATACTGTAAAAATTACAGTACTTGCAGTTGCAATTATTGTTTTGGTTACATCCATGGCAGGTTATGCGCTGGCAAGAACGAAGTCCAGATGGGGAAACCGCATTTTCCTGCTGTTCCTTGCAGGTCTGGTTGTTCCGTTCCAGATGAATATTGTCAGCCTGTTTAAAATTGTGAAAAGTATCGGACTGATGAACACGGCATGGGCAGTCATTCTTGTGGATGTGGCGATCAATGTTCCACAGGGAATTTTCCTGTTTAAAGAGTTTGTGGAATCGACCATTCCAAAGGAGTTAGAGGAAGCGGCAGAAATCGACGGCTGCTCTGTGATCCGTAAGTTTTTTGTGATCGTACTTCCATTATTGAAACCGGTTATTGCAACGGTTGTTATCCTTGTTACTTTGAATGTGTGGAATGAATTTATGACACCGCTTCTGTTCTTACAGAGCCGTGAGCAGGATGTCATCCTTCAGGAAGTATCCAGAAATATCGGACAGTTCTCAACCGACTGGACAGCGTTGTTCCCAATGCTCATGCTTGGTGTTGCACCACTTATGATCTTCTATATTTTCATGCAGAAATACATTATCGCAGGAGTTTCTGCCGGTGCAGTGAAGGGGTAAGACGATATTGCAGAATGGAGAAGAATATGAGACGAATGGAACTGGATGCAGGAATCAAAAATATTATGGTGATCGTGCCGCATGAAGATGATGAGATCCTTCTTGCAGCAGGTATTATGGAGAAAGCACTTGCAAAAGGAATTGGTGTTCATGTAGTGATGGCAGGAAACGGAGATTATGAAGGACATGATGAGGCAACCGGAAGTGTCCGTCTGCCAGAGACACTGGCAGGGCTTCAGGTGCTTGGACTGGACGGGAGACAGGTGACATTTCTCGGTTATGCGGATACCGGGATGGATGAGACAGAGAGTTTTCTTCATCAGTTATATGATGACAGCGAGGGAGACCGTGTACATGTGTCGCACTGTTCGAATCATACGTATGCGCTTCCTGACAAGAAAGATTATCATGCGGAAAAGTATGGAAAACCTGCGTTGTATACAAGAAATCAATTTAAACAGGATTTAAAAGAGATCATTATGGAAAAACGTCCAGAAATTATTTTTACAACTGCAGAATATGACAGACATGGGGATCACAGTGGTCTGGTATTTTTTATTAAAGAGATTCTGACGGAGGAGAAAGAATATCATCCGACATTATTTTCAGGAGTAGTCCACTCAAATGCCGGGGATGAAAATTGGCCGAACCGCTCTGCTAAGAGAGATAACATCTGGGATTATGCGAAGAGTATGGATGTCTGTGAACCATTTGCGTGTCCAAAAGATTTTGATAAAGGATTGTTAAAATGGGAAGAACGCATCAGCTTTGCAGTTCCGGAAGATATGTGGGCACTTGATTTTTCCAAGAACAGAAAGGCACGTGCGCTGGCATGTCATAAAAATGCGATCAAAGAGGATGCGGTAGAATTTTTATATTCGTTTATTAAAAGAGAAGAGTTGTTCTGGGAGATTGTGTATTAGGAAAACAGAAGGAGTTAGTGAATAATGGAGTTTAAGAAACCAATATATCCGATCGAACAATGGAATATCACGGAGACGGAATTCAAAAAAGAAAATAATTACAGAAATGAGACGACATTTGCGCTGTCTAACGGCTACATTGGCACAAGAGGAACTTTCGAGGAGGCGTATCCATTCGATGTGGATACCGGTCTGGAAGGAAACTTCGTCAATGGCTTTTATGAAAGCAATGAGATCCGCTATGGAGAGGCGAATTTTGGTTCACCGCTTTTGAGTCAGTCGCTTTTAAATCTGCCAAATCTGAAGGAAATTCATGTCATTTTGGACGGTGAAGAGTTCACGATGGAGCAGGGCGAAGTAAAAGAGTATGCAAGAACGCTTCACATGAAGGATGGTATTCTGGAGCGGAAACTGACATGGACGGCTTCAAGTGGAAAAATGACAGAAATTCATAGTTTCCGTCTTGTTTCCTTTGCCAGAAAAAATATCATGGCAATCCGTTATCAGGTCAGACCAGTCAATTATGCTGGAACGGTGGAGTTTGTGTCAAAAATGCAGGCAGATGTGGAAAATCATACAAGAAAAACAAATCCAATCGTGGACTATGGACCATTTGGACGGAGACTTGATCCTGATAAGGTGAAAGCGGAGAACGACATTTCCTATTATGAGGGAACGACAAAGGGAAGTCACCTGACTGTGGCATGCGGAAGTGTTCATGAATTATGGTGTGATGGACAGACAGTGACAGACGTGAACTGGATGGCGGAAGCAGGAGAAATGGATACAGTATCCAGAGTTTCCTTGTCAGCAAAAGAGGGAGAGTGCGTGACACTCGATAAATTTATCTGTTATTCGACCAGTCTTGACATGGAGAAAGAGAAGCTGGAAGCTTTTGTGCAGGACGAGCTTGCGGCTGCAAAGAGCGAAGGCTATGAGAAGCTCAAAGAACAGCAGAAGAGTTATATGCAGGATTTCTGGAAGACAGCAGATGTAGAGATCAAGGGGAATGAAGAATTACAGCAGGGTTTACACTTTAATCTGTTCCATATTATCCAGTCAGCCGGAAGAGACGGAAAGACTGGAATGGGGGCAAAAGGACTTTCCGGAGAGGGATACGAAGGTCATTATTTCTGGGATACAGAGATGTATGTACTCCCTGTTCTGATCTTTACAGAACCGGAGACTGCAAGAAAGCTGCTAGATTACCGCTATGCGACGCTGCCACAGGCGAGAGACCGTGCAAGGATTTTAGGTCACATGAAAGGTGCACTCTATCCGTGGAGAACGATCAATGGTGAGGAGGCTTCCACTTATTATCCGCTCGGCACAGCGCAGTATCATATCAATGCGGATATTTCTTATGCATTGTCACTCTATCTTCAGGTGACAGGGGATGTGGATTACCTGAAAGAAAAAGGTGCGGAGATTCTGATCGAGACTGCCAGAGTATGGGCAGATGTCGGTTCTTTTGCGGAGTGCAAAGGTGGAAAATACTGTATCTGTGATGTGACCGGGCCGGACGAATACAACGTGTTAGTTGACAATAACTTCTACACCAACCTGATGGCGAGAGAGAACCTGCGGGATGCGGTTGGAGCAGTGGAATACTTAAAAGAGCATGCACCGGAGGATATTAAGAGACTGGAAGAGAAACTGGACTTCTCTGTGGAGGAGCTGGGACTTTGGCGTGAGATCATCGAAAAGATGTATTTCCCATACGACGAGAAGCGGCAGGTGTATCCGATGGATGACGGTTTTATGATGCGGAAACCGTGGGATGAAAATAAGATTCCACCGGAGAAGCGTGCATGGCTGTATGAGAATTACCATCCGCTGTTTATCATGCGCCACCGCATGTCAAAACAGGCAGACGCGATCCTTGGCATGTACTTGCATAACGATCTCTTTACCGAAGAAGAAATCCGTAGAAACTACGACTTCTATCAGGAAGTTACCCTGCATCATTCTTCTTTGTCCACCTGTATTTTCGGAATCGTGGCATGTGACATCGGCTATCTGGATGAAGCATATAAATATTTCTCACAGTCTGCAAGAATGGATCTCGATGATTACCACAACAACTTCTACGCGGGAATCCATGCCGCCAACATGGCAGGAACCTGGCAGGCGATCGTTAATGGATTCGCAGGTGTGCGTTGTCAGAATGGTGTGTTGAAATTCAAGCCGACCATCCCGAAAGAGTGGGAGGAATATGCATTCCGGCTGAAATTCAAAGGAGCACTTCTGGAAGTGCGTATTACGAAGGATGAGGCGGAGTTCACGCTGTTGGAAGGCGGGGAGATTTCATTTACGGTGCGAGGTAAGGAAGTTGTGCTGAAGAGTGGGGAGACGTATACGTATCTGCTCAGTTAATTCAATAAATCATAGGAAATAAGATTGAGTTTTAATAGATAATAGCGAAACTCATCTATAACGTAGATTAGATTGTGAAAGATTAGATAATTGCGAAACTCATGAAAGTGTAAATTGAATTGTGAAAAATTAACAAAAGACAT
>OGGH01001003.1_pt1 | contig 21373 bp, 21 predicted proteins | sample 1571161 | NCBI WGS metagenome assembly OGGH01 (sample SAMEA2582053, study PRJEB24529) | metagenome | biome: Human gut stool | place: China | collected 2011 | reverse complement strand
ATTTTGAGGGATGGAATGAGAAACGGATATATTTGCTCGATATAAAACAATTTATCTATTATAAAACCGCGTGGATGGGATTTTTTAACCACACCCACACGGTCTGAGGTTTAAAAAGATTATTTTAGTTTTTCGAGTATCTCGTCTGCACTCACGCCGCTAGCCAGCAGCTTCTTCAGCACGTCCTCTGCTTCAGCTTTCTTTGCAGATTCTGCTGCCTTAGTTTCAGCTTTGATCTTTTTGGCTTCGATTCTGGCGATTTCCTTGTCGATAGCTTTTAGCGTAACCTTCTTCTCTTTCATGTCCACTTTCAGAGAATCAATGTTGGCAGTGATGGATGCAATTTCAACAGAGAGTGCTTCTCTTGCAGACTGCTTTTCGGCAATCTGCGTTGCAAAATTAACATTCACAGTCTTGGCTTTATTCTTGCTACCTTTGGTTCTAGGCATAATGAATATCCTCCACTATTTCCAGTTTAATACTTAATAGTGGAATTATATCACAACCTCGCCACATATTCAATCCATCTTACTTCGTTAGATTTTCAATATCTATCTTGTCTTTCAAATATTGAGCAAAGTAGGGATAATATTTAGTCTGAAGTTCTTTTATTTTCCAATCAAATCCCGTGACTGTATGTCTACAATATGGGCTTCCACAAGTACACTCAAACGAATAATCCTCGTTATCAATAAAAGCGTAATCTACTGTCAATTCTTCATCAGGATTAATATCCCGAATCGCCACAAAAGTAATTTCTCCATGCATCCCGCAATTGGGATCACATGAATGATTATTATAGAGTTTTATATCATTTTCTTCTTCTTTGTTCAATGCCCCTATGTAATAATCATCTGAAATCGGCAAATAGCTGTTAATCATTCCAGATGTAAAAATTTCATTCTTCCTTATTATATGCCCTCCCTTAATATATACTATCTCACCCTTAAAAATATGTTCTTTCGCAAACATTCCCTTTCTGTCAATTCCACTTTCTCTAACCTCAACTTTCTCTGACAATCTTGATTTCATAGCTTTTCATTACCTCTCTGGAATTTCATGAAGTATACAGTGGATTCCTCCACCCCCTAGTAGTGGCTCTCTACTATAAATTTGAATCACTTTTCTATCTGGAAATATTTCGCAAAATTTTTTATATACCTTTGCATCTTCTTTGCATCCAAATGCAGGGATAATGACAGCATTATTCACATAATAGTAATTCAAATATGACGCAGGTAGAATATCACCCTCCTTCCTTTCCAGTGAATTTTCTCGTTTTTCTAGTCCTTCGGCTTCCTCTTTCACCATATATTGTGCTGCCGGGAGAGGAATTTTATGAATTATACATTTGTAACTTTCAGTTATTTCTCTTTCGATTTCACGAACTCTCCTGTAATTTTGGCTTTTGGGATTATCTGTCCACGCAAGACATATTTCATGCGGTCTAACCACAGACATCACATTATCTATATGTCCATTTGTTTCATCCCTTGCAAGTCCCTTGCTAAGCCATATAATATTATTTACATGCAGGTTTTTTTTTAGGATATTATCAACATTTTTTAGCGATTTAAACGGATTTCTATTCCTATTTAAAAGGACACTTCTTGTCGTAAAAAGTGTACCTGCTCCGTCTGTTAAAATTCCTCCTCCTTCTACTGTCAAGCCAACATCAATTTTTTTTATTCCAAAGTATCTACACATCTCTGTAGCAAAGGAATCATCTTTATCCCATGGAAAATACGATCCCTCTTTTTTCCCGCCCCACGCATTAAATTTCCAATTTATACCCACTATATTTCCTTTGTTTCTAATAAATGTTGGCCCTATATCTCGCGCCCAAATATCATCATACTCCGCTTTTACAAGCGTAATGTTTTCATCCTTCAAATATTGCAATTCGTCGAAATCACATTCTCTACATATTAAGTATACATGCTCATACTGCGCTATACATTGTGCCAGTTGAACAACATACTTTCTCATGTAATACGCATTATCCCGCCAAATATCCTTTCTGAATGGATACATAACAATCGTTCCATGATGTCTTTCAAACTCCGCTATAAGCCGATTATCACTATCCATAGCCTCTTTTACCTCTTCTTCTGTATTTCGATTGCCTCGTCTGGATGATAACCTTCAAAAGATTTTCCTGATTCAGCATATAAATCAAAGCTCACTGCACTGTATCCACCATGAACAGGTATAAAGCCACCAGATATAAAACTTGCTTTTTCTGACAAAAGGAAGCTTACAACGTTTGCAATCTCATGGGGTTCTGCAAATCTTTCCAGCGGACATAACTGCCTTCCTGTACTTCTGGAAATAAATGGCACCATTTCAGAAGAATTAGGATCATTCGGATCAAATGTTTTCACCCACCCCGGACACACTGCCGTAACCCGAATTTTCTTTTCATCATAGCCAAAATTAATCGCAAGACTATCCGTCAAATTCATTAACGCTGCTTTACTGGCCGCATATGAAATACTTGAAAAAGAGCCTTTTTGTCCGTCCGTGCTAACCATATTAACAATCACACTATGTGGATTCATCACACTTTTGAGTCCGGTGCTCAAAAGTAGCGGCGCAGTAACATTAACTGCAAACACTCGATCCCATTCGGTTATATCATAATCATCTATATTTTCATTCCCACTGAACGCCCCCGCATTATTGACAATACCATCTAATTTAGTAACTTTCATCCTTTCAATTAACTTTTCTATCTCTTCTCTATTCGTAAAATCACACTGAATACATTCAACATAATCCTTGTAATTTTTTTCCAATTTTTCTTTTGCTGTAGAGTCCTTGCTATGATATATTGCGTATACGAAATAGCCATCCTCAATCAATTGTTTGGAAATTGCATAACCGATTCCTGTATCCCACGATACTCCTGTAACCAACGCTTTTTTCATAAAACAGTCCTCCTTAAAATTGTTTTTAATTGTGAAGAAAAAATCCAAATAGAAGCAGTACAACTCCTATAACGATTGTAACAAACAATCCGCTATAAACCGCCATCCATTTCTTATATTCTGTAGCCGTTACATCTGAAATAATTTTCTCTCTATCTTTTAGATGCCGTATTTTTTTACTATTTATATAGTTTTGCATAGCACTCGTTTTAGTTGATACATATAAGCATATTGCACTTGCAACAGCAAATACAAAAGATGCCAAATACTGATACCATTGATTCTTTAAATCAAGTAATTGAAAACATAGTGTCGCAAATATATTTGTAGCCAAAGAAATCATGATTCCACTCACAAATGCGTATACATTATTATTTACACAAAGCAACGGAACACATATTTTTTTAAATATATATTTCACTTTTACCTTCCTAATCGATTTTCAATTTCTTTAATACATTTGTTAATATTCTCATATTCTTTATTAACACTTTCACGAATTATTGATATTTCTTCTTCGCTTTTTAGTTGTGTAACTTTTTCATATACTTCTAATTCGATTTTGCTGATTCTTTTCAGAATAGATTCTATCGATTCCCTCAACTCAAGTAGTGACGAAAGCACTATTGACTCCTCGCTTATATTTCCTAAACTTTTATAATCATCAATTTCTTTTTCGATTCTAATCTTCAAGTTAAATGCTTTACTGTAATATGCCCCATAAACAACGGCCACATCTTTTAGCAATGAATCTTTTCCCAAAATCGTTCCGTCTTTTTCATCATACTCCAAACTTATTTCTTGAAAATCTGTAACAAGATCTTCAAATTGGAAAAGCACACCATCATAATCACTTTTGAATTTTTGAATCAAACTTTCGCACTCTGAAGAACTTCCACATGCTTTCACTTTATTCAAATAGTCCTCAATCATCGTATTTATCTTCTCTTCGATTTCAGCAATTCCACTTTTTACTTCCTTTGTTTTAGCCTTAAATTCTTTTCGCTTCTTTTGCGCGACTGCTTTTCTGTCGCACTCTCTAATTGCCTCATTAACCAATTTTTTTCGTTCTAAAAACTGTCCTTTATATTGTTTTGCACAGTCAATAAACTGTGTGACGCGCGTTTTTAGCATTCTACTTTCTGTTATTATCTGTTCTAACCTCACCACTTCCTGATTGAAAAAGTCTATAATAAGCCCCATTTCAGCATTCCAGTATTCACCTGAAATCGGATCTTTAAGTCTCCAACAATTTGTCAATAGTCGAAGTGTATTTCCATTTTTTCCTACATCGTTTGCAATATTATGAAAAACTGCTCCATCATCGATAATACTTATTTGATCTTCCCTTGCAGCTTTTTGCTCATCAACTGCGACAAATAAATCCACAAAGTCTTTTCCTAGAACATCTTCGCTTTTATAACCATATAATGCTTCACACTGTCCCATCCACAATTTAATTCTACAGTTTCTATCACTTGCCCACAATGTAAAAGGCGATGAATCCAAAAATGCCAACTTCATTTGGTCTTCATAAGTAAATGCACGTTTTTCTTTACATTCCTTAATATACTGAATCAGTTCTTCTTTTGTCATTTCATCATAGTTCAAATCGCACATCCCCTTACACCTGTGTCTATTTTCTATGGATGCAAATACGGATATTTTCCACGCGGTCCAAGAATTTTATACAACTTTCGTATGGCCTTGCACTTTTCTAGATTTTGCCCATCAAGTACACCAAATTCATTTACAGTTTCTCCCAAACAGCAGCCTCCACAATGTAATTGCACAAAACATTTCTCGCAGTGCTTCATCGTTGTAGATTTCCTGTTTTCAAGTGTTTCTATCTTTTGGTTATCAAAAACAAATTTATGATAATCTTTATCCCATTTTCCTACGATAAACACATCCATATGATATGGTTTTTCCCCTAATACCACCATATCACATGCAGAAATATATCCATCCGGTGTAATATGTGGAGCAGCTAAAGGCGTACAGCTTCTACAATGATACGCCGACTCTCCATCAAAATTCACAGTTAAAAAGCTACCCCAAAACACGCCTTTAGTTTTAGCATATTCATTTGCCTCAATATACTCTTTTACATAGCATTCCATATCAAACGAATATGCTTTCCGTTTGTTTATATCATCTATAACAGGTTTTTCACCCACAGAATAAAAAAGGGGATCTGTCCATACGTACCGAATTCCTAACGCATAAAAATAATCAATCAACTCCCTTTGCATTTTAACATTTCTATCCGTAATTGTTACCCTTGCTCCAACCATCAACGGTTGATTCCCCCTATTTGAAATCAACCATTTCACATTTTCTTCCAACACATCTGCAGATGTTCTTTCATGAAAAAGGTATTTATATTTTGGATTTAACGGTCGATTATAATTTTGAATATCTTTTGTACCGTCAAAAGACATCCAAACAATGTTTGCATTTTGCAAAATCCAATTTCTTACATTCTCATCAAACACACCATTTGTTTGTATTTCAACCGTTACATTTTTTCCTTCCGTTTCATGGCTCTTTGCATATTTAGTAATCTCACGCATCTTACCAAACTCTTGCGTAGGTTCACCAGGTCCATAAAATCTAATATGACGACTGTCGCTATTCTCAAAATACCAATCGATTGCTGCTTTAGCCACATCAAGAGGTATCGTTTGTTCTTCAATTGCATTTCGTTCTTTCGCATTATAGCAATAGCGACAGCATAAATTACATTTTGTTGTCAAAAAGAACGACAGCATTTTTTTATCACAATGCGGCATTTTTTCATCTCCTCGTATAATCACTAATAAAAAAGCTCTGTCATTCTCATACCCACACTCTCACTATGGGAACTAAGTTTGACAGAGCAAATAAATGCCCATCTCGACACTGGCGCATTCCTTTATGCTTTACCAGCTTCACACTGCTTCATGTGAATTAAGTCAAGATTCGGTTTATAAACTTTTTCATTTATAGGATACCACACTTTTATCGATGTTTGTACTTCTTTATGTAGAACCCCTCATTTCGTTATAACTTCATATGTTACAAATTTCCATTATATTCCATTAGCATGTCAATGTAAATTCTTACCATCCGCTTCTTTTCTTGTGGCATCATTCGATACGCCTGTATGATATGCTGTTCCTCGGTATTTTCTTTTCCTTTATCTCCGAACAGTTCTATCATAGGTATGTCTAATGCTGCGCATATCAATAGCATCGTATATAGATAGGGCTTTGTTTTCCCTCTCATCAAATTGCTAATACTCGAATTCGACAAATTTGTCAACTTCGCAAGTGAATAATTTGTAATTTTTCTCTTTTGGCAAGTATCTCTTAGTCGCTCAAATATAAGTTGATATTCTTTTTCCGGATCATTCATACGTGCTTTCCCAGTATCTTACTCTACCGTTACACTCTTTGCAAGGTTTCGTGGTTTATCAACATCCAGTCCCTTCGCAACAGACACATAATAGCCCATCAGTTGCAGAGGAATCACCGCCAAACTGCCTTCCAAGCAGACTGCATAATCAATGCCACGGCCAACAAAGAACACATCGTGTGCATTGGCATACTTCGCAGCAAACCACTGGATGCGTTCCTTATCTTCCAGAGCTTTCTGCATCTTTTCCGGGAGAGTCAGAAGTTCAGAAATATAGTATCTGTACTGCTCCTCCGTGATTTTTCCTCTCACCTTTGCGAACTGAACAGCCAAGCAGTACATGGCCGCAAGCTGTGCGCTGTATGCCTTAGTCGTAGCAACAGAAATTTCAGGGCCAGCAAGTGTGTAGAACACCTTATCTGCTTCACGGGCAATACTGCTGCCTACCACATTGACGATTGCCATTGTGGTTATACCATTTTCTTTTGCGAGTCGCAGTGCAGCCAATGTATCTGCTGTCTCACCAGACTGGCTGATAACGATTACCAGTGCTTTCTGATTGAGCGGCATCTTCCGATAACGGAACTCAGATGCAAGTTCCACACGCACTGGGATATCCGCTATATCTTCCAGCACATACTGAGCAGCCATGCCCACATGCCATGCAGAACCGCAGGCAACAATATAAATCTGCTCAAAGTTCTTAATCTCCTCTTCGGTGATTTCCACACCGGACAGATCGATAGCTCCATCTTTGATTACAGAATTCAGGGTATCTTGGACAGCTTTCGGCTGCTCATGGATCTCTTTCATCATGAAATGTTCAAAGCCACCCTTTTCGGCTGCTTCTGCATCCCATTTGATCTCGGTGGTCTGCTTTTCGATTTCATCGCCGTTTAGGTCATAGAAATGCGCCTCACCCGGCGTCAACTTTGCAAACTCAAGGTTGCCGATGTAATACACATTGCGCGTGTATTTCAGAATTGCCGGGACATCCGAAGCCACATAGGTCTCACCATCCGCAATGCCGATGATCATCGGGCTATCCTTACGTGCCACCCAGATCTCGCCCGGATAATCCCGGAACATCAGCTCAAGAGCGTAGGAACCACGGACACGCACCATCGTCTTAGCGATGGCATCAATAGGACCGAGGTTGTACTTTTTATAATAGTAGTCCACCAGCTTGATGACCACTTCCGTATCCGTCTGACTATAGAATGTATAACCGTGCTTCAGCAGCTTTTCTTTCAGTTCGGTATAGTTCTCGATGATGCCGTTATGTACGCCAACGACCTCAGACTCCACTGTGCCGGAACCAGAACGGGTACAGTTACCTGAAACATGCGGATGTGCATTGGTTTGGCTCGGCTCACCGTGGGTAGCCCAACGAGTATGGCCAATACCACAGGTTCCTTTTAATGCCTTGCCTCCATCTGTTTTCTCGATCAGATTGGACAGGCGTCCCTTCGCTTTCACGACCTGTGCCAGATTTTCTCCGTCACGGACAGCCAGTCCAGCCGAGTCATATCCTCTATATTCCAGTTCTGACAGACCGTCCAGCAGGATCGGTGCTGCCTGTCGATTTCCTGTAAAACCAACGATTCCACACATAGGTTTTGCCTCTCCTATTATTCATTTTTCTATGATACTTTTCCACTTACACAAAACGACTCCGGACACTGCCAGAGTCGTCATTGACTTTATACCTTATATCCCTTTTCGCAGATCACATTGACCACTTCATCAACATACTTCTGGCAGGTATCATGGTCAGGTGCTTCCACCATCACACGAACGACCGGTTCCGTACCAGACTCACGCACCAGAATACGGCCGGTATCGCCCAGCGCTTCTGCAACTGCCTTGACTGCCTCCTGTACCGCCGGGTCGTTCTGTGCGGCCTTTTTATCAGTCACACGGATATTCTCCAGAACCTGCGGATAGATTTTCAGCGCTGCTGCCAATTCGCTCATCGGCTTCTTCTTAGCCAGCATAACTTCCATCATTTTTAAACTCGTCAGGATACCATCACCCGTACTGGCGTACTTGGAGAAGATGATATGTCCACTCTGCTCGCCGCCGATACGACAGCCATTCTTGGCCATGTACTCATAGACGTACTTATCTCCAACAGCAGTCTTGGCATAACCGATACCCTGCTCATCAAATGCTTTGTACAGACCAAAGTTGGACATAACTGTTGTAACAACGGTGTTGGTCAAGAGCTTGCCGCGCTCTTTCATGTAGCAGCCATAGATATACAGAATATGATCGCCTGTAATGACATTACCCTTCTCGTCCACACACAGGCAACGATCGGCATCACCATCATAGGCAAAACCAACATCCAGACCTTTCTCCACAACGAACTTCTGCAAGCCCTCAATATGAGTAGAACCAGCGTTGTTGTTAATGTTCAGTCCATTAGGCTGATTGTTGATTACATAGGTATCTGCGCCCAGTGCGTCAAAAACGAACTTTGCAATGTTCCAAGAACTACCGTTAGCACAATCCAAACCAACTTTGATGCCCTTGAAAGAGTAGATGCCCAGAGAAATCAAGTAGCCCATGTAGCGGTTACGACCTGCCACATAGTCCACCGTGCAGCCAATATGCTCACGATGAGCAAAGGGCAGCTCCGGCCAGTCCTGGTCGAACACCTGGAGCTTACCGTCAATGTAATCCTCTACCAGCAACAGAGTCTCTTCCGGCATCTTCTCGCCGTAGCAGTCGATCAACTTGATGCCATTATCGTAGTACGGATTGTGGCTGGCAGAAATCATGATGCCACAATCGAAGTCATCCACACGGGCGATATAAGCCACAGACGGAGTGGTGGTGACATGGAGCAGATAAGCATCTGCTCCTGAAGCTGTCAGGCCAGCCACCAGACTGTATTCAAACATATAGGAGCTACGGCGCGTATCCTTACCAATGACGATACGGGCAGGCTCATTATCTCCGTTGCGCTCACGGAAAGCATTATAGTACCAGCCGAGGAAACGTCCTACCTTGTAGGCGTGGTCAGCCGTTAATGTAATTCCGGCTTCACCACGGAAGCCGTCAGTTCCAAAATATTTTGACATTATTCAATTTATCCTTTTTATCTCGTATTTAGATGTTTTCCCAACCATCCATGGTGCGATTCTTATAATCACCTCATAAGATATACTGCAGATAGCAAGCGTTATAGCCACAACGATTAATGCCAATAGGAGATTTTCTCTCACGGCATTTGTGCTCATGCACAAGGGAATAGATACTATTTTTACCACAATTCGATACACAGGACCATGAATGCAGAGAACCATCAATGAAATCCGTCCAAGGTATTGCAAGAGATAGTTTTTGTTGATTAGCATTGCAATCAAGCCTACGCCTGCCACTCCAAACACAGCGGTTGCAAACCACATAAGTCCCCTAGTCCATCCATAATAGGCTAGTATAAAGTTCAGGGCAACCAGAATAATTGCCATGCCGCCTGACGCAATCTTCCGTTCTGCCACTTGCTCAGTTTTAATTTGTTCTGCCAATGCCACGCCCAGCGTATAAAAACCTATGTATTTAAAAACCCGATTTATTCCCCATAACAGTTCAGGCATCGGAATCAGAACATAAATCAAGCTCATCAGCGCGGTAACCGCATATACAATCTTCTTGCCACCCAGATTAACCAGCGCATTAAACAGAACTACTGTCACAAAGAAACACGGTAAAAACCATAGATGTACATTAAAATCAAGGTTGTTATACGCTCCTGATAACAGTCCAAGCAACGAATCCATAAAGCTCATATCGGAATCTCGGAATCGTCTTTCGATTAGCTGCCAATAGACCAATACCAAAACACCGAATGATAAATATGGAACTACGATAGTTTGGATTCTTCTTTTCAAATCCGTGCTAATTGCTTTTTCTTTATATGCCCACCCTGCCGCCATGAAAAACAGTGGCATGTGGAAAGAATAAATCCAATTAACGATTGTTCGGTTTGAATAGATATGCCCAATGACAACAAGCGTAATGCCTATGCCTTTTAGTACATCAAGCCATGATAATCGCTCTGCTCTGCTCTCCGACTTTCCTCTTGTCAACTTATTCGTTTGCTATCTTAAAAGAACATACGTTCAAACACTTGTAGCAACGTACACATTTATTTTCATCAATCTGTGGATACTCAAAGCCTTCCTCATCTTCCACCATGGAAATGGCTTCTTGGGGACAAATCGCATAGCAGGCTGTGCATCCACAACATTCTTCTTTCCTTTTATATAGTACGGGTAGTTCTCTCATTAATTCTTCTCCTGGCAATCAAACACAAAGAGTAATACATATTCCTGGGAGTGTCTATACTTTACCCCCCCCCCATTACTCGGAGTACTTTTTTAATTGTCTTCTTAACTTTTCGCTTAACCTTCGTCAACAAAGGAACCTTGATTGGTGTAGCATATTTCATTTCGAGTTCTTCAAAGCTCATGTTATACATATCATCAAAGAATGTATTTCGCTGCATTGGTCGAACGCAAGATCTAAATTCTGCCGGATTTTCTTTGATTCCAGCTTCATAAGATACCTCTTTTAATTTCATGCTACTACTAATTCGCTCGAAAATCGCTCTTCCCTTATCTGTACGAATAAGTACCAAAGAAGTTCCCATACCATCATTCATGTCCGGGGCTACCGCGTTGATACCCCAGAAGTCAGCAATTGTCAAATCAGACATCTTCACTTTTTTTGCTGTGCAGGAATAACATGATGGACGTAGGCAGTAATCTCTCAAAAACATTTGCATATAAGCATCTTTGTCTTTGGAGATGTATAGCTTTTTCAATTCGCCATTTGAAGATTTTTCACAAGCTTCTTTCATTCCAAAGTCTGTCCATCCGTCATCTTTACACCGGAAATTAATGCCTTTCAACTTTCCGCCATTCTTCTGCTCTTGATATGTAGCGTATTTCTGCCATAAAGCCGGGGACGGCGCTCCATGACAAATAACATCAACACAAATCAAATTCTCGTATTCTTTGCCGAGGAAGCTTTTAAGACCGTTTACCTGACAACCGGTTCCACTAAAAAGCACTGGCGTTCCTGACACTAAATCTTCTTTGACCCGCTTGTAGGAATCGCCAACCTTTGCCTGCAAATACTTTGACCCACGCAGTTTGGTCAGCTGTTCCTTACATGTAACGGAAATGAACTCAGCGGAGTAGCAATCCTCCGACATAGCAACACCATATACAACTCCATGTTGCCCCAATACATATTCTGCCAACAATGAAAACACTGCTCCAGAAGAACTACTTAGTCGAACGCCCTTATCTATGTTGTAACAAGCATATGTTTTTAACGCTTGTCGTTCCAATTTCATTGTTTCATCTTTCATAGCCGTTTATTATACTTTCTATCAACCAATGATTTCCTTTATTCTTCTAGTAATAATTCTGAAATGATGTGATAAGAATCCATCCTTCCACAATATCTTTACTCCGCGTTCTTTTAATTCGCTCTGTTTTTTTACACTTTCCGGAAAATTGTGATAGTAGATTGCCATTCGGTACTTAGTAAGTATTGATCTTGTTAAGGCATAATTTTTCCAGTATTCTTTTTCATTTTTCTGCATTGTTCCAATCTTATCAATTGTTTCACATTGCAGTTTGTAAAAGTTATCTCTTCGCTTGTACTCTTGTTCTAGGGTTCTTTTTGTGTGAGAATGGCTATCCGTGTGAACAACATACTTAAATAAAACCTCATCCAAGTATCCCACACGACAACAATATGCTAGCGGCAGCATCAATTGCCAATTCTGCCCTTCTCTACTCTCATATATATCCAAATTTGGGATAGCTTTTTTTAACGATTCGGTTTTCACAAGAATTGTTCCAGGGACAAAAACAACATTGCTCTCATCCAACAAATCCTTAAAAAGCTCATCTTTTCCTATCGGTTTCGTTCTCTTCAAAATACCAAGCTGATGATTCAGGTCTGTTTCATTAACAATTTCCCCGTAATTCAAGACAAAATCAAATTCTTTATGCCTTTTTAAGAACTCAACTTTCTTTTGGATTGCATCCGGATAGTAAATATCATCAGAATCCATCCATGTAACGTATTCTCCTGAGAAAAGCTTAAGCCCTCTATTTACAGCTGCTGCCTGCCCACTATTAGTTGCCAATGTCATGTGAAGAAACTGGTAACCCTTTTTCTGAAATTCAGGCTCGTAACTTTCAAGAATACTTGCAGTTTTATCCGTTGATGCGTCATCGATTACAATTAATTCAATATTATCATATGTCTGATTCAAAACAGATTTAAGATAATTATCTAGATATTTTTCGCCATTATAGCAAGGCGAAATAATAGAAACCATTTCGCTCATAGTCATTAGCCCACTTTTCTTTTAATTAATGCAACAACTCTTTTCTTGCCTTCTTTGAACTCTGGTAGCCTCATGCAAAGTAGAAAGAAAATAATGTTGGGTACGATACATACAACACACACACTGAGAATGAAAGTAATAATTGTGACGTTATTCAAAATAGGTGTCGTAATAAATTTTGTTGCAAATGCAGCAATAACAACATAGACGATATATTGAAGCAACTTCTTGTAGTATTCCGCCGAGGATTCATCAAACAGAAATTTGTATGTGGAAAATGGTCTGAAGACCACATAAACAAGTCTTGATACAACCGTACCAATATAAATTCCTACAAGTCCGAGATACTTCGCACACACAATTGAAACAATCAAATTTGTTACTGCTTGAAGAACGGCCCACCATTTATCTTTATTAAAATTACCTTTTGCTATTCTTGCGTTATTATACGCTGTCCCCTGCCCTTGAAGATATGCATTGATTATAATCAATGTAAATGTAACATTGTCAATAACTTTATCTGCACCAATCCATAATGTTACAAAAGGCGGAATCAGAATCCAAAAAGCTATCGAACAGAATCCGTAAATCCAAAAGCTTAAAAAATTGACCTGCTTAAAGACTTCTCTAAACCTTTCTGTTGTAGAGGCTGCAACTAGATTACCAAAACCAGAAATTACGCTAGCAAACAGTGTTGTCACAAATCCTAACACCGAATTCATTAGCATATTGTAATTACTAATTAATCCGACCGCCGTTACGCCTTGGCTCGTCATCGTCGATATCAGAATATTATCCGTGGAATGAACGGCGACACTTGAAAACTGATGAATTGCCAATCCCCTTACCTCTTTATAGATTGGCTGTTTTTCTTCTTTCGATAATGGCTTTTCTGCTTTTTCGTTGAAAATCGTGTATTTTTTATTCAGATAAACCACTATAACTAGTCTCGAAATCAACAGCACAGCAGAATTAATCAGCAAGTAAAGCAGGAAGTTTTTCCACACTAAAATTGCGATAACCTGTGCTATATAGGAAATCACATTGACTATTGAATCAATATTTGTTTGAATGTAATTTTTCTGAAGTGCATTCAGATAAGTAAATCTATATGTAACAAAGTATCCTATTACAGTATTAAACAAATAAACTAAGAAGTATACTCGAAGTTCTGAAACCGTAAGCCAATCTGCGCCCTTAACGATATGTTGAAGAAATGGTGTTAAACACAGTCCGAGGACAGCAATGACAAATGCTATGATTCTATAAACCGTTTTATAGAAATCAAGGAGCCTCACAATCATCGTTCTATCATTCTCTGCCGCCGGCTTATACATAGAAAATGCCATTGCAGAACCAAATCCAAGTTCAGCAAATGACAGTAAAGATAGAATTTCCGAATACAGACCATTGACTCCGAGGTATGTATTTCCTAGGACGTAAATAAAAACAGTTCGCGATATGAATGCAAAAAGTAAATTCACAATTTTACTAATTATTCCAAAATATGCATTTCTTATTGCATTTTTTGTTCTACTGTCTCCCATTCTTTTCTCCCTTAACAGTCATTAACGACCTTGCCTAGTGCATTCTCAAGGAAATCCATTGACTTTGCTTTCTCTTCACCAATCTTTTTCTTTGCAATCTCAAATGCTTCGTCGCTAATACAAAATGGCGTTTCTGTTTTTCCGTATTCGCAGTCCGTTATAGAACAAAGTTGCAGTAATGCATCTATTCTGCCATATGACCCTTTCCCGGTTTCATTGCATCGAGGGAATACCAAAAATTGTTTTTGAAAAAGAATTGAAAATACAGATGCGTGAAAACTATCCGTACAAACAAATTTTGCATTCTTTATAAGCCATATAAATTCCCTTGGCCCTGTTGTTTTAAAATAGTTATTTCCGCCATTGTATATATCAATACACTTGACATTATAGTTGTTCGAGAGCTCATGAATGTATGATTCATATTGCTGCGGCAATCCAGCAATATAATAAACTAAAATATACTTGTCTGGCACATTATATCCAGGTTTACTTGCAATTTTTCCCCATTCATCGGCATCCAGACACAATGTCGGATCGAGTACCTGTTGTACTGACTTTCCTGTAGCTTTTTCAAACAAGTCACACCCGGATTTTTCACGGCATGAGCAATATCTAATTCCTTTAAGTCCCTCCCTGTAAAGTCTTTCATATTTAGGAGGGAAAGAATCAAACCCGAAGCTCGCAGCGTATGCAATCCTCTTTTCTTCGGGCATAAACTTCAAGAAGAAATATTCTAACTCTTCTTTTCTGTTAAAGAAATTATGCCACACCTGATCGCTTCCAACTACGGCGGCGGAAAACAATGATGTATCAACCCGACTTGCGTCAAAATTTTTGACGATTATCGACTCGTTAACATAACTATTCGTGAATTCTTCAAAGTACTTTTCTCGTTCAGTGCTTCTTGGTTCTACAATATCTTTCCGTCCAAGAATCGTGCGAGCAATTTTTTTTATCTTTGTTCGCAGTCTAGGGGCCGGTTCATCATGTTTTGCAACTACAACAGAATAGCCCATCTTTTCAATAAGTGTTTTTAGGGCGTAACTTTGTAGTTTATTTCCATAGTTATAATTTCCCCACAGAGATACAAGTAAAACTTTATTATTCATAACTTCATTTCCCATTTGGCATTATCAGCATATATATATAACGCATGGATTACCTGAGCACACTCCTCAGCTCTATGTATGCCTTCAAAAAACAATCTGCTTTTATTTGTGCAAAAATAGAAAGCATGATTTTATCTATTCTAGCATCAAATGTCCAAACATCTCCGGATTTCACACATTTGCGATAAAGGTTCGGGTCAAAACACTCTTTATTCATTATAAATGGGAATGCAGTTTTAATTCTTAAATACCTCAAAAAAGAATCATAATCATTTGATTCTCTTAAAATATTTTCAATTTTTCTAGCCGCATTCACATTGTTAAGGGCTGTATCTCTTGTAAACTCTTTATGTGTCGCTGAATTCCCATCCACCCTATACACATAGTAAGGTCTATTAACGTTTTTCAGAGATTCCGAATGAACCAAAAAGTTCATCACGAACATCAAGTCTTCTGTAGCATATTGTTGCTCATCAAATCTAATATTATACTTTTCTATAATTGCACGCCTAAAAAATTTATTACAAACCGAGTTCATGTACACTGGATATTTAATTAAATCTTCTTGAATCGTTTTATGCGAAAACTCAATTTGTTTTTTCTTGTTACCCTCAAGCGTCTGCATTCCAAAGATATACAAGTCTTTATCTGTCGTAAGAAACATCTCTTCTATATTGTCAAGATAGTCATCTCCATCAACAAAAGTTATATATCTTCCACTTGCCTTTTCTATGCCACAATTTCTCGCTGAAGAGACACCACCGTTTTGCTTATGAACAACAATCACAGTCTCATACTCTTTTTCGATTTCATCACATAGTTCTCCTGAGCCGTCTGATGATCCGTCATCCACTAAAATGCATTCGATGCTATATTTGCTGCATTTATAAATACTTTTAACACAGTCTTGTATGTATTTGGAACAGTTATATACCGGAATTATAAAACTAATATCAATTTGTCTCATGACATCCTCACTATTACTTATGCTCTAAATATCAACTTCACTCTGCGTAATACTCTATACAAAATCAGTAATAGTATTAGAATTAGAATATTCGAAAACTCAAGCAAAACGGAAGTACATATCGAATAATAGGCCATCGTAAATACAAAATAGCAATAAGAGAAAACTATTATATTTCTAGACTTTCTCTTTTTACTGGAATTAACATGATACAACCTATAATAAATACTTGTTCCAATGAAGTATACAATCAATAAGTAGATCACCATATTTATTAGACCATTATAGTGTATACAGCTTCCAAAAATTGTGGCCACATTTCCGCCGTAGTCTAAGCTTCCCAAATAAACAAATTCCGGAATACTATTCTGCGTTCCAAAAAGCAACTCCTTTATGTTTGAGAAGTATGTCAATTTAATGTTCAATACCTGAATAGGGCTTCCGATGTAATAGGACACATATCCTATAATGCTTGTTATATCGCTACCGCCTGTGTTCGCAGTTTTTACGACTCCACGGCTTAAAAATCCTGCTATAACTCCTACTATTAAAACTGGAGCAAAACGTTTTATAATATCAATAATGCCGATTTTATTTTTGCTTGAATTATAGCCACTGTTCAATCCAGTTAATACAACATAGTCTAGAATCAACGCCGAGACTAATCTTAATATTTCAGTCCTGCTACCCGAAAATATTGTAATTACACAGCCACAAACAAAAGAAATTAGGTACGTCAAATTTTTACGCACTTTTTCTTTCATTATTAAAACGTTATTTACAAAATAGTAAGTACTAATGTACGCTAATGCCATCACGACTTTAAAACCTTGTCGTATAAGAGCATTCATTTTCGGCCCTTGGCTGCCAGACATATATGCAGCCTTCATGTATCCAATTGCGCCAAAGCCACTTCCCCCATATAAATGCCCTATGCGAAGAGCATCATACATATACAGTAGCGTAAGCAAAATTGTTATAAAAAGTGCGGTCGATTCCATTGATTTATGCCAATGGATAGATGTACATTCAATTCTCTTGGACTGTATTTTAGAAGCACTGATGATTTGTTTGGCGATACATCCCCCAACACAGCAACACACGAATCCAGTTGCTATCACAGCTATAGTTTGACTGCTAATACTAACATTCCATAATTGATATGATGGTATTACCATCATGGTTCCTATAAGAACAACTGCTATTGTCATTACCGGTGGAGCAAAGTAATCTCCATCAAGCAATATATACGAGAGCACCAAAAATATGATTTCAAGTGCAATCAGTATCCATAAGTTCATTTGACTTTTTTCTTCCTTATTTTAATATTTGTCTAGTAAAACCGACATTTTCAGTAACAGTGTGGCACCAACACTTGGTCTTTTAAAATCCCTATCACACAAAATCTCTAATTTATATCGTTGGTTCGTTTTATAATCCTTTAATGCTTTCAGGAAATGTAATTTTTCCTCAGAGAGATAATCACTGTAACCATATATTAAATCCTGAGATGGATTCATATAAGCGTTTTCTCCAGAGAGTACCATCTTTAAGCGTTTGATACGGCCTTTTTTTCTATTTCCATCTTGTGATGAGTTATTTTCATATCGAATGTGGTAAAACAAAGGCCTATCACAAAAATAGATATTTCCTGTTAGGTAGCATATCAAACCGACCCAGTAGTCATGAGATATGTTCTTGTTTGCGATATGGTATTTCTGAATAATAGTCATTGCAGCATTATTCCAGACCATTCCACATCCCTGAAAATACTCTGTAGCAATAGCCGCTTTAAATGATGGCGGCACCGGGATTCTATTCTCCTGTTCTTCTCTTTGTTTCAAATTTGGTGTCACAGACAATGAATTACAATGAACCAACTTAGGACCCTGAATGCCATCATGCTCAGCCACATCGATGCAACTAATGAGTTTATCTTCCTGCCAAATATCATCTTGATCAGAAAATCCATAATAGTCATATACATTATCCGCCGCATAGACAAGGTTCAAAAAGCTTTGCTTCCATCCAACATTTTTTTGAAAAGACACCTTCACTCTTCCATCGTATTGTTCAGCTATATGCTTTAGTATGTCTATTGTCGCCTCATCAGAGCCATCATCTCTAATGTATATATAACTTTCTACCTTCTTTTGACCCATAATGCTTTTCACTTGATTACATATCTTTTCTCTTCCATTATAAGTCGACATCAATATTAGTACTTTATGCATAAATCACCTCATAATTATCGATGCAAAGTCATTGTAGTATTTATCTAATTTATACTTTTCCATAAATTTATCTCTGCTTTTTTTTATGTAATCGTACTCCATCGGATGCTCTTTGATCTTTACGATAGTATCTCTTATATTATCCACGAGATTTTCATCCCGATCTAATAAAACTGCAACATCATCTGATATATATTCAGGAATTCCACCAGAATTTGTTGTGATCAGCGGCAAACCACTAACCACTGCCTCTACCATAGTCATTCCTGCCGGTTCTTCCCACATTGACGGAAGAACTGCAATGTTTCCCAATTGATAAATGGAAGGCATATCATTGTAATCTATGTATCCAGTAAATATTATCCTGTCTTTTATGTATTCAGCTTCTTTCTGAAGCTCTAACGCATAGTCATCAACTATATCGCTGCTATAAAAGCCTGCTCCAACGATAAGTAACTTTATATGTTCATCATTACAAGATTTAATTGCTCTAATAGTTTCAAGCGCACCTTTTTCATCTACTAAGCGCCCAGCAAAAACCACAACGAAATCTTTTTCTGTAATTCCATATTTGTTCTTATATTCTTTTATTTTTCTTTCGTCTCTCGTTGTGAATTTCACCGTATCTATACCATTCTTAAGAACGTAACACTGCTCTTTTTTCAATGCTGGAACTTGCTTTCTAAAAGAATCATTTACAAATTCGCTTATGCCTATTAGACATCTAATTGAAGCTGCTTCTTTTTCGCATCCGAACAAAGAACGTACTTCATTATGAAGGTAATAAATCGTCTTGTTTTCATATTTTTGAGCAACCTTTTTATCTTTTAAGACAAAGAAGAGCGTAGAATTTGTTACCAAAACAAGCCTGTCGAAGTTGTTTTCCAACAGAATTTTCGGAAACCTTGACATCACATATAGTCTACGAAGAATATAACGGTAAGAAATCAAATTTTTCTTTTTCAACATTTTTTTTGCAATACAATATATTCCTTTATCCAAACAATCAATCATTTTTGGAGGATTTACAAAATAAAAGTTAGTGTTTTTATATTTTTTTGATTGTTGCTTTGCTTTTTCTTCGTATAAGCTGAAAACTGTAAAATCAAAGCCGTGCCTTTTTTCATTTTCATCCAGTAAATCTTCTATTAGGTTTTCAACCGCCCCGCCTTTCGTTGCTGGAACCGGTGAGGTGCCATTTGTCAAAAACGCTACCTTCATTCTTTCCATGCTATACCCATCTTTCTTTTTTATATTTTTTAGAACCGCATTTCAAGGTTTAACGTGTGAAAGTAGCAATTCACCTATTTACTCATCTCTCACATATTTTCAAATAGTATCCCGTGTTCCTCTGATACCCTTCGAGCATTAAACCTGTTATGTACATCTTCCAATCCTTGCAATACCAATTTATCTTTTAGTTCTTTTTCCTGATAAATCCGTAGTACAGCTTCGCCTGCCCCAGTAGCATCATCTGCCTCAACAAGCAAGCCATTCTCTCCATCGCGGATGATATTAGGGATGGCATCCACACGGCTTGCCACAATCGGCTTACCCGCCATCATGTACTCCGGCAAAGCCAATCCAAACCCTTCCCATCGGCTCAGTAAGCATGCGACATCAAAAAGCTCCACATAGCTCATTGGGTTATCAACCCAGCCTGTAATATGTAGGCTATCCGAGAAACCATTGTCTTCCGCATACTTTCTAATTTCGGCTTCTTGGTTTCCATTGCCAACGATAATGAAGTGGGCATTTGGAACTTTAGCCCTCACTCGCTTTGCCATCTTAACAAAGATATCTGGTGCTTTCTGTGGACTCATTCGCCCAACCATTCCGACAACAAATGCATCTTTTGGTATGTTCAGGTCTTTTCTCTTAACAGCACCATGTACTTCATTTTCATAGGCTTCGATGTCCACACCGTTAAAAATGACTTGCAACTTATCCTCTTTGCATATTTTCTTGTCCAGTGCTGACTGCTTCTCCGCATCCGAAATGCAGATGATCTTATCACAGAATGGTGCGGCTACCTTTTCAATAGCTGTATACATTGCCTTTTTCTTTGCAGAACAGCGCATGTTGAACGCCCAACCATGCGGGTTGTATACACAGTGGTTCTTTAAACCAATATCCGCAACACGAGCAATAGCCCCCGCCTTGCTGGAATGAGCATAGACGATATCAGGGTTATATTTCTTTATCAGTGCTCTAACCTCTCTAATCGCCTTTAAGTCATTGCCACCAATGTCTCGCTTCATTTCAACTTGTTCAAAAGAATCAACCAAACCTCTGTAGTCTTCTTCATGGAAATCCTGTGAGCAAACCAATATATTCTCGAACATTTCTTTGTCCAAATACTTGAGAAGCATTCGGATGTAGCGATCCACGCCACCTGCGGCCTGCGCCACATGCAGTATTTTGATTTTTTTCTTCCTCATCCCTCAAATACTCCTCATCTTTTTTCCGCAATTCGATATATAGACTTAGCACCTACTAAGTAAACGTGTTGTACAGCTTTCTTTGATTCCACTCCTCTATCCCATCCTAAATCTTTTTTGCGCAAACAAGCCCACGGCGGATCACTCAATGGCAATCCACCGTAGGCTCGATTCGTTCTCCTTAATTTTTTACTTGCTGCTCATTTTGTGGGTCAAAACAGAGCTGCGCCAAAACCTCCCACATATAACCTCTGGGTTCCAGCTTCTCCGCTGCCTATCAGCAAATAAACACTTTTGTTGAACGAGTCGAGCCGTCAAAACCCTTTAGTTATCGTGGTATTTCTTGGTTGACCCTATTATATCT
>OGGH01000979.1_pt1 | contig 21740 bp, 24 predicted proteins | sample 1571161 | NCBI WGS metagenome assembly OGGH01 (sample SAMEA2582053, study PRJEB24529) | metagenome | biome: Human gut stool | place: China | collected 2011 | reverse complement strand
GAGTGGGGGAAAATCCGGAGGTGAGTTCGCCAAAGGATTACCTATCACTATAGGACAGGCTCGTGGCGCTCCACGACCTCGACTGTCCGTGGCGGCCGGGCGATTTGGAGCAGCGCAGCGGGCGCATCATCCGTCAGGGCAACCGCAACAAGGAGGTACACATCTACCGCTACGTCACGGAATCCACCTTCGACGCCTACCTCTGGCAGACGGTAGAAAATAAGCAGAAGTTCATATCCCAGATCATGACCTCAAAATCCCCTGTTCGCTCCTGCGAGGACGTGGACGAGACCGCCCTTTCCTACGCCGAGATCAAGGCGCTGTGCGCCGGAGACGAGCGTATCAAGGAGAAGATGGACTTGGATGTGGACGTTGCCCGCCTGAAGCTCATGAAGGCCAGCCACCAGAGCCAGCAGTTCCGTCTGGAGGACAATCTGCTCAGGCATTTCCCCGAACAGATCCGGCAGAACGAGAGCTTCGTGGAGGGATTCACCGCCGATATGCAGACGCTCTCGGCGCATCCGCACCCTGTGGACGGCTTTGCGGGCATGGAGGTCAAGGGCGACCTTCTCACCGACAAGGACAACGCAGGCGCTGCCATTCTGGAAGCCTTCAAGGACGCAAAGGGCATGGAGCCCGTGCCCATCGGCAGCTACCGGGGCTTTGCCATGTCCCTGACCGTGGAGGACTTCGGGCGGGACTTTGTTCTCACCCTCAAGGGCAAAATGAACCACCGCGTGACGCTGGGCAAGGACGCGCGGGGCAACCTCACCCGCATTGACAACGCCCTGAACGCCATGCCGGACAGATTGCAGAATGTCCAAAACACGCTGGATGCGCTCACCGCGCAGATGGAGACGGCAAAGGCGGAGCTGGGCAAGCCCTTCCCGCAGGAGGATGAGCTGCGGACAAAATCCGCACGGCTTGCGGAGCTGAACGCCGAGCTGAACATCGACGACCGCACGCCCATGGAGCAGATGGCGGAGGACGCGCCCGCCGTGCAGAGCGCAAAGGCGGAGCGTCCCTCCGTGCTGGCAAAGCTGAAAGCGCCGCTGTCCCAGCCCTGCGCCGAGGACAAAAACAAACACAGGAACAAGGCGGAGCGATAAAAAAACGGCGGCTTCGGCGAAATTCATTCTTCGTCGGAGCCGCCGTATGACAGTTCAAAGAAAGGAAGGATGCACCAATATGAAGGATATTCCCGTTTACAGATTTCCCGCCGAGCACGCCCGTGAAAACGGCGAGCTGGAGCTTTACCGCGCCTCCAACAAGGCCAATGCCGCCTGCAAGGAGGCCATTGAGAAGGCGATCTCCGAGCATTATTGCGATAACGTCCTGCACAGGGAAGCCGTCGCGCAGGTGGCGGAGCAGTTTGGGCATGAGCGCATTTTATATGTGCTGGCGATTACCATCCGGCAGAAGGATTGGGACGGGCGGTTCTCTGCGGATAACAAACAATGGGCAAAGACCGTTCCCGTTTCGGAGAACCCCGACGCATGGGGGACGGATCGGAACTGCTATCTGGCGGTGAACAGCCACAGCGGGCTGGTTGACCTGTTTACCAAGCTGGCGCGGGAGGACGCAAGGGCGCATGAGCGCAGGCCCTCGGTGCTCGGCAGACTGAAAAGCAGACCGCCCGAAGCGGCGGCGGAGGCAGTCAAAAAGGCAAAGGAGCCGTCCCTGTGAGCGCGCAGTTCATGCGCCGGAACATCCGCATCTCCGTTCGCCTGACGGAGGAGGAGCACCGGCTGCTGAAGGAAAAGATGGCGCGGATCGGCGTGACCAATCAGGAGGCGTTCCTGCGGAAGATGGCGCTGGACGGGCTGGTGATCAGGCTGGATTTGCCGGAGCTGAAGCAGATGATATCGCTTCTGCGCTACACGAGCAACAACATCAACCAGATCGCCAAACGGCTCAACGAGAGCGGCAGAACCTACGACACCGACCTTGCGGAGATTCTGGAAAAGCAGAAGCAGCTATGGGGACTTGCCAACAAAATTCTTATGAAGCTGTCCACCATTCAGTGAGCAGGCAGAAATATACGATAAGCCATGCTGCCGGCATCCTTGTTTTAGGGCAGCTCTTTCTGTATAATGAAATCAAAAAGGACGGAAAACGACTATGAAATTCATTTTGAAGCTGCTGCTTGCGCCCCTTATGCTGGTTTTGTGGATCGTGGAATGGGCGCTCACGCTGGCGCTCAAGGCTTCCGCCGTGGTCTGTGTCATCGCCTCCGCCCTGTTTCTGCTTTCAGGCTTCTTTTACTTTGTGGACGGCAACGTGCAGAACGGCTGCATCTGTCTGGGCATTGCGTTTCTGCTCTCCCCCTACGGACTGCACTATTTGGCGGTGAAGCTCACAGCGCGGTTTATCGGCATGAGAATGCTGCTCAGGGAGCGAATCTACGGATAACCGGAATATGCGGAATGTGAAAAGGCGCAGACTCTCTCCTGCGTCTTTTTCCATGGAGGGAATATGGCGACCACACGAATCATACCCATGCACTTAAACAAGGGCAAGACGCCGGCGCAGTGCCTTGCCGACCGGACGGAGTACGGCATGAACCCGGACAAAACCGAGGGCGGCGAGCTCATCTCCGCGTTCGCCTGCGAGCCGGAGACCGCCGTTTCCGAATTTGCCCTGTCCAAGCGGGAGTATCGGGAGCTGACCGGACGGGTGCAGGAAAGCGACGTCATCGCCTATCAGATACGGCAGTCCTTTAAGCCGGGAGAGGTTACGCCGGAAGAGGCCAACCGCATAGGGTACGAATTTGCCCAACGCTTCCTAAAGGGTCGGCACGCTTTTCTCGTCTGCACCCACACCGACAAAAAGCACATTCATAACCACATCTATTGGAACTCCACAGCGCTGGACTGTACGCGGAAGTTCAAGAACTTCATAGGGAGCTACCGCGCCGTCCGCAGGCTGTCCGACCTGATCTGCGCCGAGCACCGGCTGTCCGTGGTGGAGAATCCGCAGAAACACGGGCTGAGCTACAACAAATGGCGCGGCGGTCACGACAAGCTCTCCAACCGCGATCTTCTGCGCATGGCGATAGACGCGGCGATTGAAAAGCAGCCCAAGGACTTCGACGCGCTTTTAGCCCTTTTGAAATCCTCCGGCTATTCCGTCGCCCGAAAGGGCAGGCTGTCGCTGCGGCACGAAAACCAGAAACAGAGCATCCGCCTGGAGTCCCTGGGCGAGGGATATTCCGAGCAGGAGCTGCGCGCCGTCCTTGCGGGAGGCAGAACGCACAAGCCCTTCGTCAGGAAGAAATACCCGCAGCGCAGGGAGCGCGCCACGCTGATTGCCGATATTGAGGCAAAGCTCAACGCAGGAAAAGGCTACCGCTACGATCAGGCGATGAAGGTGGTAAAGCTCAAGCAGATGGCAAAGACGCTGATATATCTGGAGGAAAAGGGCTTTGCCGATTTCGACGCACTTGCCGACGCCGCCGCCGATGCGGAGAAGCGGTTCTATGCTTTGAAGGCGACCATAAAGGCGGCGGAAGCGCGGATGAGCGAGATACAGACCCTGCGGACGCACATCATGAACTATTCCAGAACCCGCAGCGTTTACACCGGCTACCGCAAGGCGGGGTACTCGAAAAAATACCTTGCGGAGCATGAGGGGGATATCCTCATCCACAAGGCGGCGAAGAAAGCCTTTGATGCGTTCGGTCTGAAAAAGCTGCCCACGGTCAGGAGCCTGAACGAAGAATTTGCAAGGCTGCTGGCAGAGAAAAAGGCGGCCTACGCCGAGTACCACCGGGCGCAGGAGCAGATGCGTGAGCTTCTGATCCACAAGGCGAACGCCGCCTATCTGCTGGGGCTGAACGAACAGAACCGGCAGACCACCGAGCGGCAGCGCGAGGAAAAATAGCGATGGCACATCGCGCAGCCACAGATGAAATCTGTGTTGCAGGGGGTATGGGGAACGCCCCATCAAGCAAAAGGCGGGGACTCGTCAGAGTCTCCGCCTGCTGTCTTTTGGCTCCAAAAGACCTTGCTTGCCACGTTTGTCGGGAACCTCACATTACTCGGGGAGAGCGTTGTTCCCTGTTTACAAGATCTACGGAGCAATGAAAGAAATCAAATAGAGGTTGACCTTGACCAATACTATCCTGTTTACCGCGCAAGATCGAAGTCGATAATCAAACCAAGCCAAGTGCGATACGTATTACCATGACTGCATCTGCGATCTTGATAACTCCGTCACCGTCTACATCGCCGCAGAGAATCTGCTCAGGGGTGAATTCAATCAGGCCAAGAGCACAACGCATAATCAGAACAGCATCCGAAACCCTGACAACTCCGTCACCGTCCACATCTCCTATGCCGCCGGGAGTTGAGGCGGTAAACCTCGCAATAAAATTATACGGGTAATAACATTCTTCTCTGTCAATTACGAGTTCTGCTTCTGTAGACACCAATGTGCCATCTGTGGCATACCAGCCACAGAATGTGCTGCCCGGAGCAGGAACAGCGGAAATAGCAGGAACAAGGTATTCACCAGGAATCACAGTCTTTACCCCTATAAATCCCGGTCCCTCCGCACTGACCGTGTCGATATCGATACGGTTGTTTGTCAAATCCAGGAACGTAATATAGTTGTCTTCACATTCAAGACGATAAACCGATGTGTTCTCGCTCAAGTCCAACTCCGTTAATTGGTTTCCGGAGCAGTGGAGCTCTGTGAGAGAAGTGTTTGCGCTCACATCAATCGCTGTCAATTGATTTTCGCTGCACCGAAGTGCCTCAAGTTCTGAATTTGCAGTCAGATCCAACTCTGTTATCCGGTTCCCGGAACAGTACAGCCATCTGAGGAAAGTATTCCCACTCAAATCCAGCTCCGTCAGTTGGTTTTCGGAACAGTCCAATCCGTCAAGATCAGTACATCCGCTAATGTCAATTCTCACTAATTCGTTTCCGAAGCAGTACAGCTCGTAAAGCCAAGTATTTTCACTGACGTCAAGCTCCGTCAGCTGATTTCCGTAGCAACGCAATGTATACAGTTCAGTATTCGTGCGGACATTAAGCTCGGTTAATTTGTTGTTGGAGCAATCTATATCCGTAAGTGCTGTACAACCACTGACATTGATCTCCGTCAGCTGGTTTTCGGAACAATCCAATCTGTCAAGACCAGTGCATCCGCTCACATCAAGGTTACCCATCATGCCCAAGCTGGAAGAACCAATTCTAATTTCGCAAATACGATATTCATCGTCATCGACTGTCCATTCGACACCGATTTCACTGCCATCAGCTTCCCACCAAGTTCCGGGATCCGTAGGATCATAATTTTCACTCAGCTTCTCGCCGTTCCTGACACCGTTTTCGTCCGTCTGTTCAAAGAACGCAACCATTTTCTGATAATCATGGTCGTTGTAACCGTCCGGTGTTGCATAACGGGTAGTGGGAGGGGTCATGGCCTCGGCGGCCAGCTGTATTGGCATAGCCGAGCCAAGCATGACGAGTACCAGCAAAACAGCGGCAATCGCCTTCAGTTTTCGTTTCATAAAGAAACTCCTTTCAAAAATGTATTTGATAGTTTAGCCTCCTTCTCAAGAGGTTATAGAATGGCTTAGGACAACAACATCTACACTATGCTCCTGCGAAGCACAAGAAGCGCATCAAGTGCGTCAACGCATCCGTTTCCGTCAAAGTCCATAATAAGCTCATTGCCATCGGTTTCCACACCGAGTGCATATCTCATAATCAGCAAAGCATCATATGTTGTGATTTCACCGTCACCGTCCACATCTCCTATGCCGCCGGGAGTTGAGGCGGTAAACTTCGCAATAAAATCATTCACTCCATCGAAATCATTTCTGTTGATTTCTACGTTTGTTGAAAGCAACATGCCATCCACAGCATACCAACCACAGAAGGAGTTTCCCGGGACGGGCACCGCTTTTATACAATACCATTTGAAATCGTAGTTTTCATCCCGCTCAGTACCTACTCCTATAAAGCCGGATCCTTCTGCACTTATCGTGTCAATATCGATTCGCGGATTATTCGATAAATCCAATTCCGTCAACTGATTCCCGGAGCAATCCAATGCATACAGTGCTGCATTCGCACTGATATCAAGCTCCGTAAGCTGATTATCGGAGCAATCCAATGCATACAGTGCTGCATTCGTACTGACATCAAGCTCCGTAAGCTGATTATCGGAGCAATCCAATTCATACAGTTCTGCATTCGTACTGACATCAAGCTCCGTAAGCTGATTCCCGGAGCAATCCAATTCATACAGTTCTGCTTTCGCACTGACGTCAAGTTCCGTAAGCTGATTCCCGGAGCAACCCAGCCATACAAGTTCTGCATTCGTACTGACGTCAAGCTCCGTAAGCTGATTCCCGGAACACCACAATCCCCACAGTCCTGTATTCGCACTGATGTCAAGTTCCGTAAGCTGATTCCCAGAGCAATCCAATTCACGCAGTCCAGTATTTGCACTGACGTCAAGGCTCGTAAGCCGATTATCAGAGCAATACAATGTACGCAGTCCTGTATTTGCACCGACGTCAAGGCTCGTAAGCCGATTATCAGAGCAATACAATGTACGCAGTCCTGTATTTGCACCGACGTCAAGTTCCGTAAGCCGATTCCCGGAGCAATCCAATTCACGCAGTCCTGTATTTGCACTGACGTCAAGCTCTGTAAGCTGATTCTCGGAGCAATCCAGTTCTTCAAGTTCTGCATTCGCACTGATATCAAGCTCTGTAAGCTGATTCTCGGAGCAATCCAGATCTTCAAGTGCTGCATTCGCACTGATATCAAGTTCCGTAAGCTGATTCTCGGAGCAATCCAGCCGTACAAGTTCTGCATTCGTACTGACATCAAGTTCCGTAAGCTGATTCCCGGAGCAATCCAGCCATACAAGTCCTGTATTCGTACTGACGTCAAGCTCCGTAAGCTGATTCCCGAAGCAATCCAAGCCCGTAAGTGCTGTACAATTGCTAACATTAAGTTCCACTATTCCGTTGTAGGAATAATAATTCGCATAACTTAGTCTGACACAATGCAACTCCTCAAGTGCCGTACACCCGCTGACATCCAACCCGGTCAGTTGGATATCGCCAAATGACCCGTAACGCACTTTTGCGAGTGCGGTGCATTCGCTGACATCGAGGAAGCCCACCAATTCCAATGGGTAAGCATCGGTGCTCCTGCCACCAAAGAAAATTTCGCAAAGACGATACTCACCGGCAACAGTTGTCCATTCGATAGTTCCCCTGCAATAATTCCCATCATACTTCCGCCAAGTTTCGGGATTCGTAGGATCATAATCCTCACTCAGCTTCTCTCCGTTTCTAACACCGTTTTCGTCCGTCTGTTCAAAGAACGCAACCATTTTCTGATAATCATGGTCGTTGTACCCGTTCGGTGTTGCATAACGGGTAGTGGGAGGTGTCATGGCCTCGGCGGCCAGCTGCATTGGCATAGCCGAGCCAAGCATAACGAGTACCAGCAAAACAGCGGCAATCGCCTTCAGTTTTCGTTTCATAGAGAATCCTTTCAAAGATGAATTTGGTAGTTTAGCCTCCTTCTCAAGAGGTTATAGAATGGCTTAGGACAACACATCTCTACTGAGCAGTGGAACCGGCTTAAAGAGCAAGGGGTTGTCCTAAACCAACGCTATTGTAATTTTCCCTCATTGCAAGCAAAATTTTCCTTGCTGTTGAATCTTTGACCGCAATGCCGTCAACCTCTTTTTGACAGCCCATGCACAATGAAGAAATCATAATGCATATCAGCATCAGGATTGCGATGAGCTTCGAGCTTTTGTTTGTCATGTTTGTTTTTGTCTGGTTGGTGTTCATGTTTTTTCTCCTTTGGTGTTCCATTCTTTTGGTTGTTAGGTGTTGGGTTGAAGCTATATCTGTTTGCAACCATATAACTTGCGTTAGTAAACTGAGCTACAAATTCATAGATGGTGTTGCTGCGCAGCCGCGTCCTGTGTCAAGTTCACGACGGCTTCTGGTATGAGTTACGAAGGATACTGCGCATAACTGCAAAATGTATATTTATGCGCTCTCCTAATTTGGAAAACAGTATGCGAAGAACCGTTCTGCATAATCAAGTAATACTTATGTTCAGCGGAGAATCTGTCCTTCTCGTGCCAATATTGTACACAATTGTGGCAATATCTGTCAACATCACAATCGCATAAATATGCATTATATGCAAATATATTTTCGCTGCATCAGTAAGCTGCAACTCCTTCACGTCCTAACCTCCTATCATTGTAAGCGATCAGCAAATTATTGAACGGATGTGTATAAAGAAATAGTGTTTCGCTTCGAGTTCAAACGCGCAAGTAATACTCAAAATATTTACAGGTTCAGCCTTGCTTTTGTTCGTGTACTCGTATATAATAAAATTCAAAAGGGAGTTGATTGCGGAATGGAATATATGTCCTGCCCGGAAGCTGCGAAAAAGTGGGGTGTCTCGGATCGCAGAGTCCAAAAGCTATGCGGTGAGAATCGTATACCCGGCGTTTTCCGCATTGGGAATATGTGGCTGATCCCAAAAAACACAGAGAAACCATCCGATCGGCGCACAAAGGATGCAAGAAAGAAAATGAAACAAGGATAGTTTACATCTCCGCATTTTGACCCATAGGCGCGATTGATACCGCAAAGCCCACAGGCCATATACACAGGGCATCGGCTTTGCATGACAAGGTCGCTGCCCTGTCGGCTTTTTATAAAGCCATGACGAACAGGAGGCTTGTTTATGACCTATCTGCTCTATATGAAGCGCTCATTCACGCGCAGCCCCCGCCGTCATGCGGTGCTGTTTGCGGTGCTGACCTGCGCATTTCTGTTGCCGCTGCTGATCTGCATCTATCGTGACAGCAATGCCTGGGGCACGCGGCAATATCTTCTTGCCCGTTCTGTGGGTGAAACCTATCACATTGGAAACGCAACAGAAGCGGATGTGCCATATTTTGAGGGTATCCGCGGACTGTCCGCGCCCGTTTATCGTGACGGCACCATCTACCTGCATATTCTGTCGGACGAGGAATGGAGAAATTCGGAGAGCGTGACCGCTTTTGAGAACGAGATCCGCAAGCGCATGGAAGCGTCTGGCAACGAAGCCCTGCTCCCGACTGCGTTCAGCTATGAATACGCCCACGGGATCTCCACCGATCCGTCCCATCTTTCGGGGCAGCGAAGCCTTCTGCTCGTCAATATGCTGGTCATTCTGCTCTCGGTATCGGTGGTGCGTTCCGCTTACCGAAGTCACCTGAAGCGCTTTACCTCTGACATTGGGACGCTCCGCGCCTGCGGAGCCAGCCGCCGTCAGATCAGCGCCCTGTTTGCCGCGGAGCTTGCGGCAGTGTTTCTGCTGGCGGCGGCCTGCGCCGTGGTTATTTCCGTTGTATCGCTGAAAGCGCTGTTCACGGCGTTTCTTGAGATCCGCCACGACAGCCTTGCGTGGCTGATCTTTCATGTGGAACCGGTGAATATTCTGCTCCATCTGGCGATTTTCTTCGTTACACTGGGACTGTCGCTGGGCATGACCCTGCACCGGTACAGCCGCGAGCCTGCGCGGGTGCTGCTGAACGATGTGAAAAATATGTCGAAGGTCAAGCGCGGACGAAAGCCCCTCCGACGGCGTTTCACCCCGGCGGCAACCCTCTGCGGCCTGTGGTGCAGCCGCACGAACCGCAGCCTCCGTTCCTGCCTTGCCGTTTCCGTTCCCGTCATGGCGGTTTTTCTGCTTCTGTTCAACATCCTCACTGTTGCCTTGCAGGTCACGGGCGCGGAGGAGGAATGGGGGTTGAAGGTTTCCCGTTCCTCCCATGACGGAGAAGGCTTCTCTGCGGAGGATATGGCGTATGTTTCCTCTCTGGCGGGTGTGAAGCAGACGCGCCCCGTATATGAGCCGGACGGCTATATCCTGCTACCGGAGTCCCCGGAGGAGGTGGAGACGCCGCTGCGCATTCGACCGTACAGCGGTCTTGGCGCGGCGTCTCAGACGCTTTCCAAGTATGAGATCGCCGTCAGCCGCAAAGCGGAACGCGGCGTCGGGGATGTACTGCGGCTTTGCCGGTCGGAAGCGTATTACGATGTAAACGGGGGTATCAAGCAGCCCGCACCGGAGGATGTGACCGCACTGACGGTGGCTGCGCTGACGGACACGAAGCCGTCCGGATGGGCGCTGGATATCTATGTGAGCGATGAACTGTATGCGGACATCATCGCCTCAGAGCCGGCAACCGGCATCGAGATCGCCCTGACCGATCCTGCCATGAACGCGCAGGTGGAGACCGCCCTGCGGGCGCGCTTTACAGGCGCGGAGTATGCTGTCACCAACCGCCAATCTGGGTCGGATTTCCTGCGGGAGATGTCCTCCGGCGTGTATCTGTTGCTGGGGTACATCTTTGCGGCTCTGTTCCTGCTCATCCTGCTGATCCTCTATGTCCGGCTCTGCGACTACATCGAGGGCAGCCGACCGCTGATCCGCTCCCTTCACAGGCTGGGCGCGTCAAAGCGGACGCTGTACCGCTCCTATACCCGGCAGGACGGGATCTCCGCCGCCGCTGCCGTTGCCGCGCCGTTTCTGATCAGCCTTCCGCTGACGGCGCTGCTGTGCGTATGGCAGAAAGCCCCGCTGCACCTTGACGGCGGAATGCTCACAGTATATGCGGCTCTGGCGGCGCTGCTGCTGTTTACCTATTGGCATCCCGTACACCGCTCACTCAAGCGCGTATTACGTCCGCTATGACCGTGCAGAAAGGAGATTTCCTGATGAATGCAGTTACAGTAAAAAATCTGACCAAGGTGTTCCGGCAGGGCGACGAGGATATCTACGCCGTGGATCACGTCAGCTTCACCGTTGCGCCGGGTGAAATGGTCGCCATCGTGGGGCAGTCCGGCTCCGGCAAGACCACCCTTCTGAACCTGATCGGCGGTATTGAGCATCCCACCTCCGGCAGCGTGGAGGTGGACGGTGTGGACGTCTGCTCAGCCGATGACGAGAAGCTTTCCGGAATACGCAGACGGAAGCTCGGCTATATTTTTCAGGACTTCAACCTGCTTCCCATTCTGACGGCGGAGGAGAACATCATCATGCCGCTGCTGCTGGACGGCAAAAAGCCGGATAAGACGAAGCTGCGGGAGCTGGCGGGCTTTTTGGGCATCGAGAACCGTCTGAAGCATCTGCCGAGTGAGTTGTCCGGCGGACAGAAACAGCGCGTGGCAATCGCCCGCGCCCTGATCAACGACCCGGCGATTCTCCTTGCCGACGAGCCCACCGGAAATCTCGATAAGAAGGCGGCGGACGAGATCTTGGAGCTGCTGCTCGCCGTCAACCGCTGTGGAAACACCGTGCTTTTGGTGACGCATGAGCAGCGGTACGCCGACCTGTGCGGAAGAAAGATTGAAATCAGCGATGGGAGAATCATTATATAAGAACGGGTAGACGAGGCTTGTGTTTGGTTGCCTTCTTTCCGTTTCGCCCACTCACCTTTTTTACCATGGTGTATTATAATCCCGTATAACAATTGGCGGCAGAGAAGGTTATAATTTCTCTGCAATGGCATTGCAACCATGAACAAGAGAAAAACAACAAGGAAAACAAGTGAAAAACATCCAAAGGAACGACACGGCATTCCTAAAAATGTAACAGTACAATTAAACAGTAATCGTGTTAGAGGCAAAGAAATGCCAAGGAACTTTTGTTAACCGAGTTGAACAAAACTCCTTGGCATTCCTCTTAAAAATCGTTTCTGTCGTAAACTATGTACCACCATACCAACCAGATTGACTATTTGCCACAGTCATGGCCAGTCTCAATCCTTGACGTGCTGGTCTTTGCTACATGTCCACTGGAACATTTGTAATCGTAGTACTTATAGTAGTACTCATAATTACATGTCTGTTGCCCAATTCCAAGAAAACCACCATATTTGTGGGAAGCATCATAGGATATGCTACGCCCAGTGTAATACCAATATAGCTTTTTCCCGCATTGGTTGCCGTTAACGAGTCGTTGACAATAATCCGTTGCAGCCATTGCCACAGGAGCAAAAGCTACAAAGCAAATTATAACGGCTAACAGCAAAGGAAGTAATTTCACCTTCATAACACGCGTTCTCCTTTCTATAGATTTAACCGCAAGGGCAGAACTTACACGAAGAAAATGTTAGTTTTGCGCCTCACTCGTTGCACATATTATACATAAATTTACATATAAAATCAACACCATTTGTATATACTGCATAAATATATTATATGCATAAGTCCGTCTCGCATAACGCCAGCACCTGTTTCAAGAACAGCTTTTGGTTAAATGCAATGAATAGTAATACAAGATTGTTATTTAATATAAGCGAATAATCTTTTTTATCATTGTGATATTAAGTAAATATGAGATGTTTTCAAAAAGTCGAACTGCGATGACACTCTATTTCGATTGTGTGAGAAAATATCAAAGAGCATGTTTACTGGATATCCAAAGATATGTAGAAGATATGACAAATTGCAAAACGGAGGTATGTATGGCTCTCAGAAACCGCACGCTCATCCTGTTCAAATACTTTTGGGAGACCACGGACGAAGCGCACCCGGTCTCCCTTGCGGATATCTCCGCCCATTTGAAGGAACACGGCATCACCGCCGACCCGCGCACGCTCCGCAGCGACATTGAACAGCTTGTGGAGTTCGGCGTAGATATAGTCAAAGAACGCAGAGTGCAGAACCTCTACCATGTGGCAACCCGGCACTTTGAAGCCCCGGAGGTTAAGCTCCTCATCGATGCGGTGCAGTCTGCGCGGTTCATCACGCCGGGAAAAAGCAAGGAGCTGGTCAAACGGCTGACGACCTTTGTTGCTCCCGGAGACGCCGCGCTGCTGGAACGGCATCTGTACATCGACAGCCGCGTAAAAGCCGTCAACGAGAGCGTCTACATCAGCGTAGACCGCATCCAGACCGCCATTGCAGAGCGAAGGAAAATCGCCTTCCGCTACTTCGATTACTCTCCCGCCAAGGAGCGTGTCCACCGGCACTACGGACGGATATACTTCGTTTCCCCGTATGCCCTGCTTTGGAATAACGATACATACTATCTCGTCGGTTTCCACGATTACCGGCAGCAGGTCGCAAAGTTCCGCGTTGACCGCATCGTTCAAATGGAGGTTACGGATGAAACCGCTGTAAAAAAGCCAAAGGGCTTTGACGTATCGGAGTTCTTCACGCAGGAGTTTTCCATGCTCAACGGCAAGACCTGCTGTATCACGCTGCTGTGCGAAAACACCCTCATGAACAGCATCATCGACCGCTTCGGGGAGGATGTTCCCACGCAGATCGTGGACGAGAACCATTTCGGCGTGGAGACAACCGTCAATCTCAGCAGCAATTTCTTCGGCTGGGTATTCGCCTCCGGCGGGAAGATGAGGATCACAGCGCCGCAGGAAGCCGTAGACGGCTTTCAAATGATGCTGGAGAACTTCAGCGAACGGTAATCAGCCGATGAAACGCCCCTCATATCCGTCTGTCAGGTTAAAAAATGAAGTTTTTTCCCCGAAGGTGTGCATCTGATTGCACACCTTCTTTTTTTCTCTTGACTTTCTCCGAGTTATGTGTATAATAGAGCTATCAGGAACTATTGTTCCAGATAGGAGATAAGTAGAATATGAGAAGCAAGAGTGAGGAGCTTATGCTCCGCATCCGGGAGTACATCGAAAGCTACTTCGAGCGATATTCTTCTACCCCAACCGTCCGGGAGATTGCCGGAGCCATGAAGATTGCGGTTTCCTCCGCACACAGATACCTGGTGGCTATGGCGGAAAAGGATATGGTTTTCTATGAAAACGGTACGCTCTCCACGCCGAAGATCCGGCGGATGAATCCGGCAGTGAGCCCCGCCGCCATTGTCGGTTCCATCCCCTGCGGCTCGCCGGAGGAAAAGGAAGCCCAAGTGGAGGAATACCTGCCCCTGTCCGTGTCCTTCTTCGGCAAGGGGGACTTCTTCGCTCTCCGCGCCTCCGGCAGCTCCATGACGGGGGCGCAGATTGACGATGGCGACCTTGTTATCATCCGGCAACAGCACACCGCCCAGGTCGGAGAGATCGTCGTTGCCCTCACCGACGAGGACAAGAACACGCTGAAGCGGCTCTTATATGACGATGACCGGCAGAGCTATTACCTCCACCCGGAGAACAAAGACATGGAGGATATCTATGTATCCGGGCTTCGGGTACAGGGCGTAGCCACCCATGTGATCAAAGCCCTTTGACGGAGGTATTGCCCATGCAGAAAAAATATGTGTCCGTCAACGCGGAGGTGGATACGGACGGCGTGATCCGCCCGCTTTTTATCCGCTGGCATGACGGCAGACAGTGGGAGGTGACAAAGGTGCTTCATACCTGCACTGCTTCTCACGATGAGTTTGAAGGCGTCCGCTACACCGTCAAAATCGGCCGAGCGGTAAAGTATTTATATCGGGAGGGTCAGCGCTGGTATGTTGACCGCTCCCCATAGGAGGTGTTTGTGAGACATGAGGATTTTTTCCTATGAGGAACTCGACGAATTGGGCGAGGGCTTGATTCGCCAATACCTTGGGAAGGAAGCGGAGCGCACCTGCTGCGTGGACATCGAGGGGTTCGTTACGGACTTTCTGAAGCTGCCCCTGCTGTACCGCAGCTTTGCCGAGGAGGACAGCGATAAGATCGGCTTCATTGCGGATGGTTCAACCCCGCTTTGCGTGTATGAGAACGGAGAAATCAAAAATCGCATTTATCCAAGAGGTACGATTGTGATAGAGCGCTGCCTTCGGCGTGAGCACGAAAGCGGCAGGCGGCGCTTCACCATCAGCCACGAGTGCGCCCACTACATCATGGACAGGGCGGTTCCCTCTGCTGCTTTCCACAGAGAGTTTGATAACGAACGCATCTACTCTCAAGAGGACTTCAAAAACCTGTTCAGCTTTCGGGAGACGCAGGTTGACCGCATGGGCGCAGCCCTCCTGATGCCCCGCTTCATGGTTCACAACGTAGCGCTCATGCACGGATGCACAGCCCGCATCCCCGTATATGGGGACAGCGTTCTGCGGACGGCGGACAAGCTCCTGATCAAACAGATGGCCAACGCCATGGGCGTGTCCTTCTCCGCCTTTCTCATTCGGCTGCGGGAGCTGGGCTGTCTGTGTTACCGCCCGCTGGCAGAGTACATCACGGAGGAAATGGGGCTGGGACAGGGCGGTGGCGCAGGATGAGAAAAGCAAGCGCTCCCCGTAAGCTCTCGCCGGATGTGTCACGCAGGCTGTCCGATTCCCGCAGGCAATCCGCCGCGCTGACCCTCCGGGAGATCCACTGCCCCTTTTGCAGCTTTCTGGTGGAGAAGGTGTTCTCCGACGCAGCGGGACACAAAATGGTCTACTGCCGAAAATGCAAGTCGGAGTATCCCATCAATCTGGGCTGCTTCCGCAGGATGAAGGCGAAACAGGCCGTCTGCCGCCTGTTTTCCAAAAGAGAGAGGCAGAAACGATAAACTGAATAGACAAACCGACTTTTAATCGAGCAAGCGGAGAGAATCAGATTCATTCTGAGGAGACTGCCAAGCGCCGTACAAAGTCAGACTGAACCGGTAAATGGGTTCGGTCTGCTTTGACGGCGCTTTTTTGCTGCCCGATTTCTTTGTACGGCGTTGAAAGTCCTTTCCCGGCTTGGCTCGGGAAAGGACTTTTTCCATGAAACGCCGCTTTGAACAGTACAACACCCATTACCCGTGAGCTCCGAATTTTTGATTTCACCCAAATTCAAAAATTCAAAGGAGATCACGGCATGAAAACATTAAAGGAGTTCGATTACGACCTTTGGGCAATCGAGGAAAACGGAAGAAAGAGATATTTCGCCAGAATCAAGGCGACCGGCGAGGAAGCGGAGGTCAGCCTTGAGGTGATGCGGCTGCTGTTCAGTCAGGAAAAGCAGATGCGCCGGGAGTACGCAAAACAGCAGACCATCGGGCCGGTTCTAAGCCTTGACGCCATCCGCGACGGCGGAAGCATGGACGAGGCCGCATGGCTGCTGGATACGCGGCAGCGCATCGACTCCGAGGTGCTCACGGCAGAACTCACAGACGCATTCTGCAAAACGCTGACGGACAGCCAGCGTTCGATCTTTCGGGAATGCCTCATCGAGGGGAAAAGCCAGACTGCGTATGCTGCGGAGCACGGCATCAGCGTCCCTATGGTCAACAAGCAGATTCGCGCCATCCGGGGAAAGGCAAAAATATATTTTTCCTGATGGTTAAAATTCCTCAAAAAAATGTCCATTGAAAGGTGAGAGGACAAATCTCACCGCAAGGGATACGGAGATTCAGTTTTCTCAGAGCCGCAAGGCTCAGCGAACCTTGAAAACTGAATATCCAGGCATCAGGCACATTCCCAACGCTATGGGCTGAACCCCTGAGCCGCTTTCGTGAGTGCGCCACGACCTCGTCGGAGCGAGCTGCGTATCCTTCGCTTCCATGCAAAGCATGAAAGCTCAATCACTGCGCTGCTCCTCCTCTCCCATCAAAGTCCCTGACTTTGATGGGTCCCCACATGAGCGAGCGATACAACTTACACGATAAAAGCCGGGCTGCTCCCGGTGGAGGCGATGACAGGTGTTGGGGACAATGATACTTCCGTAATTCGCGGCCCGGCCACAATGAAGGCGGGGAGGTTCGATTCCTATGGAGCGGTGCAGCACACCGCCGTCTGATGCTCTCCCTGCTCTCGGGGCGTCGAGGACAAATAGAGAGCGTACATACCCGAAAAACCAAAATGACAAAAGACAAGGAGACGCAATATGAACGCACAGGACAGATACAACAGCGAGAGATATCCGGACATGACCTGCTTTCTCGCTTTGAGGAATATCGAAAGAAACGAAAGAAAGGAACGGAGAAACCGCATGAAGGAAAACTGGATTTACCGCAGGGGCGACGTGTACCTTGCCAACCTCGACCCCTACATAGGCTCCGAGCAGGGCGGCACCCGCCCTGTGGTCGTCCTGCAAAACAACACCGGCAACTACTACTGCCCCACGCTGATCGTCGCGCCCATCACGTCCAAGGCCGGCAAGAAGCCGTCCCAGCCTACCCATTACTACGCCGAGCGCATCCACGGGCTGGAGCTTCCCGGCATGGTGCTGCTGGAGCAGATCAAGACCATCGACAAGCGGCGCGTGAAGAAGTACCTGGGCAGGATGACCCGGCAGCAGATGGATGAGATCGGGGAAGCCATCGAGGAAGCCCTCGGGCTGTATGTCCCCGAAGAAATGGAGGCCCCGTGATGAATCCCGTATTGACCATCGACCCGGAGTTCGAGGCGAAATGCCCGCCGCTGACGGATGACGAGCTTTCGCAGCTCGAAGAAAACATCCTTGAGGAAGGGCTTGTGCTCATGCCTCTCATCGTCTGGAACGATACGATTGTGGACGGTCACAACCGCTACCGCATCGCACAGGCGCATCCGGGCATCGGGTTCCGCACCCATGAAAAGCAGTTCAGCAACCGCTACGAGGCCCTTTCCTGGATTTGCAAGAACCAGCTCGGACGGCGAAATCTGACACCCCAGCAGAAGAAATATCTGATCGGGCAGCGTTACGATGCAGAGAAAAAAACACATGGAGGAGATCGGAAAAGCAATCTGCCAGAATCAAGTGGTCAAAATGACCACTTGATTGCAGCACAGAAAACAAGAGAGCGAATTGCTTCAGAGACAGGAACAAGTGAGAGCTATGTTAAACGAGCGGATCAGTATGCAAAAGGTGTGGACGCCGCTGAAGAAGTGCTTCCGGGCATCAAGAATGACCTGTTGCTCGGAAAGTTTAAGCCCAGAGAAGCCGATGTGGCGGCTGTCGCCCGCGCATCTCCGGAGGAGCGCCGGGAAAAAGCGGAACAGCTCAGGGTGATCCCGGAAAAGAAGCCCAAAGCAGATAAGGAGTCTGCCCGGAGCGGCACAAAGCGCCGGCAAGAGGTTTATGCGACTATCGACAAAAGCTACGAGGATATGAAGGACTCCAAGCGCGTCACGGAGGATTCGGCACTGGTAAGCCTGCGCTATACGGCGCGGAACATGGTCGAGACATGCGACGTGCTTTTTACGAACTTCCCCGGTCTATTGGAAAAGCCGGACTACAAAGATCAGGTCATTGAAATCATGCAGGAGCCAAAACAATACATTCTCAAATTGGAAGGAGAAACAGACAATGAACAGCATTAAGACACTCTACAAGCTGATGGAGGTCAGCAGCCGGGATTTGGAGATTCCCGATGCGTACCAGCGCAAGCTGAACACCGAGCGTGTGGCAAAGATCGTGGCCGGGTTCAATGAGCGTATCGCCAACGAACCGAAGGTTAGCTTTCGTGACGGTCACTATTATGTGTTTGACGGGCAGCATACCATCATGGCGCGCAAGCACATGAACGGCAACAACGACCTGCCGATCCTCTGCAAGGTGTACTACGGTATGACAGAGGCTGAGGAAGCCCTGCTGTTTGCCATGCAGACCGGCTACTCCGCAGCCCTGACGTCCAGTGCCAGGCTCCGCGCCAATCTTCGCGGAGAGGACAAGGCGTCGGGCGAGTTTTGCGAAGCGACCGAGGACGTAGGATTTCATGTGGGCTTTGAGCGCGGTGGGGGCGTCGGGCGCATCATCTGCATCAACACCGCCTTTGCGGAGTTCAAGCGCGTCGGCGCAGAGGTTTACAAGGAAGCGCTGACCATCCTGCTGGAAGCCTGGGGCGGCGATCCCGATTCCCTGAGAGCAGAAATCATTCAGGGAATCGTCCATTTCGTGGAGCTGTACCACGGCGAGTACGACCGGGAGCGGCTCATTTACAGCCTCCGCGCCTACGAGCCCAAGTTTATTTACGCGGCGGGCAAGGCGGAAAAGGAGCTGCGGGGCGTAAAGCGCTACGTCAACCTGTTCTACCGCATCTACAACGGCAGACGCAGGCACGATATTCTTCCCATGAAGTTCTGACCGCCTGCACAGCTTCAATTCAACCATAAGGAGGTAATCCATGCAGGAAAAGCGGACAAAACCCGGTGAAAAAGCGAAACATGATTTGAAAGAGAAAACGACCTATCGCTTCGGCAACAGGTCGTTTATTGTTGAACCGGTGTTCAAGGAGGAGACGCAGAACACATTGGGCTGCGTCCTTCTGCGCCTGATGAAATCGGAATCTGCTGGGGCGTAGTCCCAGGCGGTGGGGCGCACCCCCGCCGCATACATGACAACAGGGCGAGGCAGTGATATACTTGTTGTGGAATACAAGTGTTGCTGTTCGGCTGCCCGGAAAGGAGGACTGCATGAAACAGTCGAATAACAACAAAAAATCCCGTGACGTGACCGCCTTTCTGTATGAGAGGCTTTCCCGTGACGATAACATGGACGGAGAGAGCTACAGCATAGGGAATCAGAAAAAACTGCTCATCAAGGTCGCAAAGGAAAAAGGCTACACGAACCTGGTTCATTTTTTTGACGACGGCATATCCGGCGTTACGATGGATCGTCCCGGCTTTGCCGATATGATTCAGCAGCTGGAGCAGGGAAAAGCAGCAGCCGTGTTTGTAAAAGATCTCAGCCGCCTGGGTCGTAACTACATCGAGGTCGGCAGACTGACCGAGGAGTTCTTCCCCAATCACGACATTCGGCTGGTCGCTGTTTCGGACAACATCGACACCGACGAAGGTGAAAACGAGTTGGCTCCCATCCGCAATCTTTTCAACGAATGGTATGCGCGCGACATCAGCAAGAAGCGGCGCATCAGCAACAAGATCAAGGGCAATGCCGGAGAACCCATGGGGCAGCCTCCTTACGGGTACATCAAAGACCCCGAGAACCCCAAACGCTGGATCGTGGACGAGGAAGCGGCGCAGGTCGTGCGGCGGATTTACCGCATGACGCTGGAAGGGGTCGGAACGGAGCAGATTGCCGCGAAGCTTGAAGAGGACGGTATCCTGACCCCGCGCGCCTACTGGCACTCCAAGGGAATCAATCGCCCCGGCAAGGTCAAGGATCTGCCGCCCACCCATTGGAACAGCTCCAGCGTCATAAAGATGCTTTCCGTGCAGGAGTATTGTGGGGACATTCTCAACTTCAAGACCTATTCCAAGTCATACAAGAACAAGAAACGACTGGAGAATGACCGTGAGAACTGGGCGATTTTCAAGGATGTGCATGAGCCGATCATTGAGCGAGCCGTCTTTGAACAGGTGCAGCAAAAGCGCGGCAAGATGAGAAAGCGTCAAGCGAAGGACGGGGAAAGGAGCATGTTTTCCGGGCTTCTGGTCTGCGCCGACTGCGGGAGCAACCTTCATTTTCATTTCAATCAGGGAAACCCGGAGATCAAGTATTTCAACTGCTCCAACTACAAGGGAAATCGCGGCACCTGCGGCTCCACGCACTATGTCAGAGTGGACTTTCTGGAGCAGGTCGTTCTCGGCGAAATCCGCCGTCTGACGAAGTATGCCGGCCTTTACGAGGACGATTTCCTCAAAGAAGTGATCGGTCACTCTCGGCAGGCGGAGGAAACGGAGCGCAGACTGAAGGAGAAGGAGCTGAAATCACTCCTTGCCCGCGACGATGAACTGGACGGCCTGTTCGAGCGCATCTATGAGGACAATGTTTCCGGCAAGCTCAGCGACGACCGCTTTGCGAAGATGTCCCGCCGCTATGAGGAGGAACAGAAGGAGCTTTCGGAGAAAATAAAAAAGCTCCGTTCCGAGATCGAGAAGCAGAACAGCCGCGCAACCTCAACGGATATGTTCGTGTCCATCGTCCGCAAATACACCCGCGCCAGAAAGCTCACGCCGCGGATGCTCAACGAACTGGTGGAGAAAATCGAGGTATACAATGCCGAGAAGATCGACGGCGAATGGGTACAGCGGCTTCGTATCCACTACAACTGCGTGGGGGAAATGAACATTCCCAACGAACCGGCACTGCCCATCCCGGCCGTCACCGTCAACACCAGAAAAGGCGTGTTCGTGAGCTACACAACTGACGACAGACCCGCTGTTTGAGCAGAAAAAAAGCGAGTGTCCTCACAGCTTTTCAAATGCTGTAAGAACACTCGCCATGGAGCGGGTGATGGGAATCGAACCCACGTGACCAGCTTGGAAGGCTGGAGCTCTACCATTGAGCTACACCCGCATGTGGAGCGGTAGACGAGGCTCGGACTCGCGACCTCCACCTTGGCAAGGTGGCGCTCTACCAACTGAGCTACTACCGCATAACCACGCGACTGCATGGTGCGAAGGAAATTTGTGCGGGCGAAGAGACTCGAACTCTTACGCCATAGGCACCAGATCCTAAGTCTGGCGCGTCTGCCATTCCGCCACGCCCGCACGAGAGGCGAAATCAGAAGGCAGATGGGAATGACCCATTGGAGATTCGAACTCCAGACACCTTGATTAAAAGTCAAGTGCTCTGCCAACTGAGCTAATGGGTCAAAAAGCTGGGGTGGCAGGGCTCGAACCTGCGAATGCGGGAGTCAAAGTCCCGTGCCTTACCACTTGGCTACACCCCATCGCAGCAGGCTTTCGCCGCATCCGCAGCAACCTTGAGTAGGGAAGAAAGGGAGAATAGTGGGACTCGAACCCACGACATCCAGAGCCACAATCTGGCGCTCTACCAACTGAACTATATCCTCCATATGCGCGCCTGGAGGGTCTCGAACCCCCGACCCACGGCTTAGAAGGCCGTTGCTCTATCCAACTGAGCTACAG
>OGGH01000962.1_pt1 | contig 22253 bp, 19 predicted proteins | sample 1571161 | NCBI WGS metagenome assembly OGGH01 (sample SAMEA2582053, study PRJEB24529) | metagenome | biome: Human gut stool | place: China | collected 2011 | reverse complement strand
TGATGTATGCACACCTGCTTTTCTCATATATGCTGTCGTCCGTACGTTAAGAATGCGTGCTAAACAACAATATAGAATATATTTATATGGAAACAAACTTTTAATAAATATGAAACAGAATTTTAATAAATGGTACTAATTTACTATGTTATCCTATGTACTTTTTTGTGTGATATTGCTAAGATTAGCAAGTAAGACATCATATGTTAAAGCATATTGCACAAACATGTGCATGAGGAGGTAAAACATGAAAGCTAACATTAGCAAGGGGGCCCGCAAAGGATGGGCATGGATACTTGCAGCATTGATGGTTGTAAGTGTCATTATTCCAACTACAATATCTACCGCAAAGGCAGAGGTTGGAACAGTACAGTTCAATGGAACAGCGCAGGGCTGGCTTGAATCAGCTTACGCTGAGTGGTCTATTGACAAGGAAGCCGATGGATATACAGCATATATCAAAAAGGCTTCACAGTCAGATTCAGCATATGCAAGAATCGACAATGAACTTATAAGAAAGTACAAGAGTTACTACAGGGTAGATGCCATGGGTCTTTCGGCAGGAGACTATGTTATCAGGGTAGTACCAGTAAAGAATGGAAAAGAAGTAACAGCTAAGGCTAAGGTTACAGATGTTCTTAAGGTAAGCTCATATGACAGATCAGGCTTTGCATTTTCTTCTGAATCAAGATACAAGACAGGTTCAGGAGCATATAACGAAGATGGAACACTTAAGAGTGATTCAATCGTTCTTTATGTAACTAATGATAATGCTAAAACTGTAAAAGCAGGCATTATGGAAGGAAAGGGCGAGAAGGAGTACACAGGACTCCAGACAATTATTGATGCATATACAAAGAGTGCCAGTAAGGGTGTAGAAACAAGGGCACTTGATGTAAGAGTAATAGGATGTCTTACAGATTCGGGTATGGATAAGTTTTCAAGCTCATCTGAGGGTGTGCAGATAAAAGGAGCAAGTGCTTATTCTAATATTAACATGACTTTTGAAGGAGTTGGCGAGGACGCAAGCATAAGCGGCTTCGGTTTCCTTTTAAGAAATGCAGGTAATGTAGAAATGAGAAACCTCTCAATACTTAACTTTATGGATGATGGTATCTCACTAGATACAGCTAACTGCAACGTATGGATACATAACGTAGACCTTTACTATGGCAAGGTTGGTGGGGATGCTGACCAGGCTAAAGGTGATGGATCTATAGATATAAAGGGTGATTCACAGTATATAACAGTTTCATATGTACATTTCTATGATTCAGGTAAATGTTCATTGTGTGGTATGAAGAGCGAGAGTGGTCCTAACTACATTACTTATCATCATAACTGGTTTGATCATTCAGACTCAAGACATGCCAGAGTAAGAACTATGTCAGTACATATGTATAACAATTATTATGATGGTAACGCAAAGTATGGTGTAGGTTCAACTATGGGTTCTTCTGTATATGTAGAGAACAACTACTTCAGAAACTGCAAGTATCCTATGCTTTCATCTAATCAGGGTTCTGATGCTTTAGGCGAAGGCACATTCTCAGGTGAGAACGGCGGCATCATAAAAGCTTATGGCAATGAAATAGTTGGAGCAACAGGTATCATATATGCTAATGCAGCATCAGTTACAGGTGAAGCTGCCAATGCAGCAACATTTGATGCATATCTGGCTGCTTCTGCAGGTGAAAAGGTACCATCATCATACAAGACAGTAGCTGGTGGCACAACATACGATAACTTTGATACAACTAAGGATCTTGGAGTAAAGGCAGGAAGCCTTGTAGCAGCAAAGGATGTTCCAGCACTTGTTACATCTTCTAAGGGAGCAGGAAGTCTTGGCGGTGGTGTTATTGACTGGAAGTTCAGTGATGAAGACGACACAGCTTATGCTGTAGATAAGGATTTAAAAGCAGCTGTTACGAATTATAAAAACACAGAGCTTGTGGCTGTTGGTGGAACTAATGCCAACATAGTAACTCCAGAACCTTCTACAGATGAAACAACAAAGGCAACAGAAGAGGAAACTAAGACTACAGAGAAGGCTACTACATCTAAAGCTACAGAAGCAACAAAGGCAACTGAGAAGGAAACTACAGGTGCAGGTTCAGATACTAAAAACAGTTATGATAAGACAAGTCTCTCATATTCAGGTGCATATACAGATTTAAGTACAAAGAAGGATTCAGATTTTAAGAATGCAAAGTATGTTTCGTCAGCATCTGATATTCTTACAGCTATAAGCAGTGCTAAGGCAGGAGATGTTATCATAGTTAAGGCTGGAACTTACAAGTTTACAGATACGATAGTTATTAATAATGCCATGAATGGAAAAAGCGGCGCTTATATAGTTGTAAAAGCAGCTGATGGTGCAGAGGTTAAGTTTGATTTCTCAGCACAGACACTTGATGGCGCAAACAGAGGTGTTGTTGTAGATGGAGATTACTGGTATTTTGAGGGAATCAACTTCTATGGAGCTGGTGATAACGGCGTGCTACTTGCTGGTAACAACAACATATTTGAAAAATGTGTATTCGAAGCAAACAGAGATTCAGGACTTCAGATATCAAGATATGACACAACAGCAGCAACTAAAGATTTATGGCCATCAAACAACCTTATAATCAACTGTACAGCATTTGATAACTGTGATTATCCAGACCAGGGTGGTACAGGTGAAAATGCAGATGGTTTTGCAGCAAAGCTTACATGCGGCGAAGGCAATGTATTTGATGGATGTATATCATATTGCAACTCTGATGATGGATGGGATCTTTTCGCTAAGTCAGCTACAGGTCCTATCGGTGTGATAACTATAAGAAACTGTGTTTCATTCGGCAATGGAACATTATCTAACGGAGTTCATTATGCTAACGGAGATATGAATGGCTTTAAGCTCGGTGGTTCAGGTGTAGGTACACCTCATGTTGTACTTAACTGTCTCTCGTTTAACAATGGGGCAACAGGATTCACTGACAACAACAATCCATCAGGTCTTACAATCATGAATGCCACAGCATGGGGCAATGGTAAGTCGGCAAAGAAGGGCAACTTCTTATGCTACAGAGCATCAAATAAGGCAGTGTACGTAGGTCTTGTTTCAGCAAATGCTATAGACTCAGATAAATTTACAGGTAATATGAGTGATTCTATATACTATAATACAGGTAAGTATTACAGATTATCAGGATTATTACCAACACCAGTTGTTAGTGGCGACAAGAAGGGTACAGTAGTTGATAATCCATCTAAAGTATCAGGAATGTTTAAAAATGCTGTTGATTTTATCAATCTTAATGGTAATGTAGACAAGCAGTTAAGAAATTCTGATGGAACTATTAATATGAAGGGACTTTACGAAACACAGGGAAGTTATTCAACACTTGGAGCACATTTTGGTGTAGCTAATCAGGTTATAAGTGTTACAGGCAAGACATCTGGTGAAGTAAAGCCAACAGAGAAAACAACAAAAGCAACAGAAAAAACAACAGAAACAACGAAGGCAACAGAGAAAACAACAGAAGCAACAAAGGCAACAGAAAAAACAACAGAAGCAACAAAGGCAACAGAAAAAACAACAGAAGCAACTAAAGCTACAGAATCAAAGACAGATTCGACTGTAAGCGGTACCAAGCTTGTTCTAAATGCTAATGATGTAAATACAGGAAAGTTAAAATCAACACTTACTGTTGATGGCTTTAAGATTGTTGCCGGAAGCAAAGCAACAGTTACAGTAGATAAGAGCAGAAAGGAATATAAAGGAATAGACTTTACAAGAAGAATCAAGCTTTCTGGTAAAGGCAGTACAAGTGGAAGAGCTATTGCGTTTAAAACAGCTGGAGAAGCTAAGGTGAAGGTATATGCAACAAGCTCAAGCACAGATGAATCAAGACTTATTAAGATAGTTGATAAGAATGGAAAGGATATTACATCTACATCAAAGATTCCAGGAAATTCACTTAAGTCAGTTTCATTCAGAGTGCCAGTTGCAGGTGAATATTATCTTATAGCTGAGGATGGCGGAGTTAATATTTACTATGTTGAAGTATCTAATGGAGTTGCATACTAAGTAAGCGTTAAAAAATCTTATCATGTAGGTTAAGAAAGACTTTTTGTCTTATGACGTTTACATCATATCAGTTATAAAATATAAGCGGATGTTTGTTATTCAGACATCCGCTTTTTTGGTAAAATAATAGTATGAACAATAGGTAAAAAATAAAATAGGATATGAATAACAGTATTGAAAATAATAGTATGAAATAATAGGTTGATAAAGCAGCAGATTGCAAATATAATAAATATGAATAAGATATTTTGGTGTAAGAAATATAAGTATATGGCCAAGTATATTCAGAAATGTATCCATAAGTATAACTAGAAATATATTTTATAGAAAAGAGGAAAGAGAACATCATGAAGATAAAGACCGTTGCTATATTAGGAGCAGGAGCTGTAGGTTCATATGTTATATGGGGACTTGCAGGCTTAAAGGATGTAAGGCTGGGGCTAATAGCACAGGGAGAACGTCAAGAAAGGCTGAGAAAAGAAGGTTGTCTTATAAACGATGAAGTATACAGACCAGAGGTGTGGACACCCGAAGAAGCGCATAATACAGGCGTTGACCTTTTGATAGTTTCGTTAAAGTATGGAGCTTTAAAAGGAGCACTTGACAACATTGCTACAGCTATTGGAGAAAACACTATAGTTATGAGTCTTATGAATGGTGTTGACAGTGAAGATATCATTGCAGACAGGATAGGCATGTCACATATTGTATATTCACTTATAAAGGTTGCCTCTCATAGAGATGGCAGGGGATATTACTTTAATCCTGATACAACAATAGGAATTATTTTTGGGGAAACAGCAGATAAGGTATCTGCATCAGACAAAATATCAGAACAGACACTTGTGAGTGACAGGATAAAGTTGATAGATGAGCTTTTTGCAGCCAGCAGGCTTAACTACAGAGTGACAGAGCATATAAAAGAAGAAATGTGGAGTAAGTTCAGACTTAATGTAAGTAATAATCTTCCACAGGCAGTACTTGGTGCAGGTGTCGGATGTTACAGGGATAGTGAACATATGAAGGCTATAAGCGATGGTTTAAGACATGAGCTTGAAACAATAGCTAAGGCAAAAGGAATAGATTTAAGTGTTATTGATAATTCATCGTCACGTGGAAGTGCAGTGCCGCCAACAGCAAGATACTCTACACTTCAGGATATAGATGCTAAAAGACATACCGAGATAGATATGTTTTCCGGTGCACTTATGCGTATGGGAGAAGAATTTGGAATACCAACGCCTTATAACGAATACACTTATCATATTATTAAGGCGATAGAAGAAAAGAATGATGGCAGGTTTGATTACGATAAGGGAAATGAAGAATTGACATATGCAAGGTGAAATTTGAAAAGAGTTACTACTGATTGAAAAATAGGAACACAAAAAGTACCTTATTCTTGTTGGTACAAGCTATGGATTTGATGCCAAGCTTGCAGAAATAAAAGGTATGTTTAAAATATGCGGTATTAATCCTGGTGAGTTTATCTTAGATGGTAAGACTCTTGCTGAAAAGGGAGCAGCAGTTAAAGAAACAGTAGTTATAAATTCAGTTGCAAGAAAAGTTGATGTTGATAAAGAAATATTGCCACCAAATAAGCTGAATTATTTTAAAGCGAAGAAAGAACATATAGTTGATGGAATATCTTATTACGTAAGTACAAGATATAACAGAGAGCAGGGAATAGCACAACTTGAAAAGATGCTTGTTTTATGTGAGGGTAGTGTGAATGCGTTTGTTATTACTGCTAAACCAGAAAAGGCTACTCATAATTAATATAATTAAAAATAATTTTTTGATTTTTAAAACTAAGGAGAGGGTATGAAAATGTTGATTTTCATGCACAGAAATGGAGATTAATATGAAGCGAAATAAATACAAAGATTATCTATGGTATACGGCACTTGCAGTATTTATTATATGTGTGATTGAAGGTATATTTTTCTACCATAATGTAGATAATCCGTTTCTTAAAGTAACATTAAACATACAGAATGCAATTAAAGCGTATAAGATAGATCCGGATATAAAGCAGAAAGAAGCTATTGCGTATATGCAGGCAACAGGTGGTGGCATATTAAGTGGGATAATAACATATGTGTATTGTATTGCTGTTATTGTTGCGCCATTCTGTACAATAGGTGCATTAGCCGTTCTTATCAGAAAACCAGCCAGCTATGTCAGAGGACTGTTTAGCCAGAGAAATAAAAAGCGCGTATTGGTTATTGGTGAAGGAAAATATAAGTTTCCTCTTATAGATGCATTGACTAAAGATTGTCGTGTTACAGTGGTTGAAAGCACAATACTTTCTGATGATAAGAAGCTTAAATATATAAACAAAGGTGTAAAGTTTGTGCAGAAGTATCAGGATATGCATATGGAAAGTGTAATAAAAATGCTTGATATGTGTAAATTCAGTGATGTTTTTCTGTGTGATGATAATTCAATAGAAAATATTGAATGTTTAAATGCATTTACAAAGAGCTTTGAAAAAAATATTAATGCATCTGAAAATAAAGAGTATCTGCAGATTCATCTGTGCTGCAATGACAATTCAATGGCAGAACTGATAAGACAGTATTATGATAAAATAAATACAAGAACTTTTGATCTTGACATAGTAGATGTTAATAAAATGGCTGTCAATAAAATGTATAAAGAACATCCTGTATATACAGCTAATAAGGGTGATGATTATGATGTTCATATAGGAATCATTGGATTTGGTGATTTTGGCCAGAGTGCATTAATACAAGGACTTAATATGTCGGTTTTATCAGCAGAGTCTACTATATGCATAGATGTATTTGATAAGGATATGGAATCAATAATAGGAAGTTTCATGAAGAATTTTTCAGTTGATGTCCTGAAGGGATTGAAGTTCATAAAAGAAGATATATATGAAGGTAAAAGTATTGAATATTATGAATTGAAATTTCCATTTGATACAATACCAGATCAGTTTGGTATAGATGGAAAGGTATGTTTAAGATTTTTTAATACGGATGCAAGGACATTACAGTTTAACAGTATTTTTAAAAGATGTAATGACGACAAATTATTTACATATCTTATTGTGGCAATGAGTGATACACATTCAATGTCTAATACACTTATTGAATTGAAGCAGCTGTTATACAATAAGGGTGATAGCTGTATTAATATTCCTATAGTTGTCAGGGCTAAGGAAAACAATGATTTTGCTAATATTTATGGTGAGAAGAATCTATTTACAATAAACAAGAATAAAGATATTTTTTCATATGCTTCTATAACTAATCGTGATATTGTAAATGATGCAAAGATATTTAATCATAGATACAATATGTTGTATGAAATAATAAGCAGATATAAAGCAGATAAAAATATTGTTGTGGATGATAAGTTTATGCTATCTGAAGATATAGAGGAACGTCTTAAGAAAGATTCAATAGAGCTTAAAGAGAATAAGAAAATATCAGAAGAAATAGATGAGGTATGGCATAATAAGGGCATATTTGACAGGGAATCAAGTATAGCACAATCATTGCATCAGGATATTAAAAAATGGATTATTTATGAAAAACATGCATATTCTCTTACAGATAACCGAGAAGAGCTTGAAAGAATTGAACATAGAAGATGGAATATTTTCATGATAACACATGGCTTTAAATATGAGAAAGCTGAAAGAAAAGATATGTATGCTAAAACACATCCATGTATTTCAAAATGGGAAGTTTTGAAGGTAGAAAAGCCAGATACATTAGAGTATGACTTTACACCATATTACATATTAAAAGCAGACAGATGATTTAGTTAAAGCAGCAGGTGTTTAACACAGTTGATTCATTCTAAATAACGGACGACAGCATATATGAGGAAAGCAGGTGCGCATACGTCAACGATGCCAGAAGCTCCAATTGGATATTTCTAAGACTTTTCATATAGGTAACGGCAGTTGTCGCTACCGTTCGATACGGGACATCCATGTCCCATATCTCACTTCCACAGACATCCGTGTCTGTGGATAGCTGGGTAGTTAAGGAAAAGTCTAAGAACTATCACAATTGGACTTCAAGTGCATCTTATGATGTATGCGCACCTGCTTTCCTCATATATGCTGTCTGACTTTGACTTAATTTACGAAAAATGAATGATTCAATCAAACTATTGTTTGAAATTGTTATTGTACATTACTGTTATTTGGTGTATTATTGCCATTTATATTTCTGTTATCGTTCATATTTCTGCCGCCATTCATGTTACCTCCACGGCCACCACCATTAAAACCGCCTGGATTGCTGCCAAAGCCGTCGGCATTGGATGCACCCATGGTTCCTGCAGATTGTGTCCAGTTTGTTAATGAAGAACCATCGCAGTAAAGAGTGTATTCAGTGTTTGTTGTAAGAGCAGATGTACATATCCAGCTATTTGAGTAACTGTTGTTTAATGTAAAGCTTATTATTTCATTACCGCTGGAATCTTTTACTGAGTAGCTTCCTGCGTTAAATGATACAGAGCTGAATACGTAAGCATTAACTGAATTTACAGGAGTTTCACATATACCGCCTAAAGCTACACATGTTCCACCAGTTATAGTAATATTTCCATCAACATCAATAGAACCAGATACCTGACCTGATGAACTGCCGCCTTTCACAAAAACCATACCGCCAGACTGTGTGTAGCTGCCGTTAGAATCTATACCATCTGTATCGCCAGAACCGGTTGTTACATCAACGTATCCACCAGTTATATTAATAAGAGGAGTAGATGTGCCATCTCCGGTACATGCATTAATGCCATCATCAGCTGCATATACAAAGCTTTGTCCACCACTGATGTTGATTGTTATAGCCTCAAGACCCTCGTAGGATGTTAAAACATTTATATATCCATCAGTTATATTAAGCTCTTTATCTGCATGTATTCCATCATCACCTGTAGAGATTGTGATAGTTCCACCTGATATAGATATTATACCATTGCCATCTTCGCCGGTTTCAAGAACACCAGAATCTGAGTTGGCATGAATACCATCATCAGTTGAACTTATGTTGATGGCTGCACCAGATATATTTATTTCGCTCTCGGCTTTGATTCCCTTTGTAGAGTAAGACTTTTTAGATGAATTTCCTGAGCTGTTATTGCCTGGCATACTATTAGCAGCTCTGTTTCCACCGCCGAAGTTACCTTTCATGCCAGGATTATTGCCAGAATTGCTGCTACTGTTATTCATATCAGGAGGATTGCCCATGTTACCATTGTTCTGAGTATTGTTCATATCAGGAGGATTGCCCATGTTACCATTGTTCTGAGCATTGTTCATATCGGGTGGAGTTCCCACGCTGCTGGCTGAAGAACCGGAGTTGTCGGCAGCTACGGCTTCACTATAATCAGAATAAGTATCTGTATATATATTCAGATTTCCATCACCTGAAACATCTACACCATATGCAGCATCTATGCCGTCACAGGCAGCATATATATCAATATTTCCACCAGATATTATTACATTTCCTTTCCGTTTTCCTTTGTTTGAAAGACTGCTGTTTGATGTTTTGATGCCATCGCCTTTTCTGGATATAGCTATTATTTCACCAGATTCTATAGCTACCTCATCGTTTCCTTTTATAGCATTATTTACAGCATTAACCTTGATAGTAACATTTTTAATAGAAATGTCATCTTTGCTCTGGATACCGTTGTTATAGTTGCCAGTTACTGATAATGCCCCTTTTCCAACCAATTTAAGGTCACATGCTGCATAGATGGCAGCATTACCATTTTCACTGGAAGAATTGTCTGAATTGTCGTCAGCTTCAGTTCTTGCATCAACTATACAGTTATAAGTGTTTTCCTCAGATTTGATTTTTACATTATCAGCATTTTTAATATAAATAGGTGAACCGTTAGAACGTGTGATGGATGTACCATTCAATACAATGGTGATTTCGGCATTATCGTCAGCATTAACTACAATCTGTCCTTCTGATAAGAGCCCGGTAACTGTATATTCGCCAGCCTGTGTTATGGTATATACGGAATCATTCTGTGTTATTGTAGAACCATCAGTTGATGTAATGCTGAATTCACCTGTTATTTCCGTTTTGTAGTTATCGGCATCATCTGCGTGTGTTACATTAGTATCCTGGGCGGTAATGCTGGAAGCTATGGTGGTATCAGTATTTTTGTTGTTGGTTGTATAGTTTTGTGAACCACAGCCCGATGTCATAAGACACATGGCAAGAATAACTGCAGCTACGCAGGATTTGTTTATTCTTTTAAAATTAATCATATACATTCATCCTTTCATTCATCCTTTCATTCATCCTTTCATTCATTATTTCATTCATTATTTCTATAGTTGATATAGAGATTGTTACTTTTGCCCCTTACATCTTATCTATAATGTAGGTGGGAATAGTGAAGAAAATATGATGAGAATGAGGATATTTTGTGTCCTGGAGAATGACAAAAGAAAAAGCCGAGGCAGGGTTTTTATTCCTGTATCGGCTTTATTGGCTTTATTGGTGTTATGGAGTGTTTATCAGCGCTTTGATGTCTTCTTCTGGTGTGGTGATAGGTGCTATGCCATATTTTTCCACAAGAAGGTTCAGAATATTAGGAGACAAAAACGCAGGTAGAGAAGGACCAAGACGGATGTTTTTGATACCAAGGTGCAGAAGTGTTAACAAAATGCAGACTGCCTTCTGTTCGTACCATGAAAGAACGAAGGAGAGCGGAAGCTCATTTACAGTACATCCAAATGCATCCGCAAGTGCCAGGGCAACCTGAATCGCACCGTAAGCATCGTTACACTGACCCATATCCATCAGTCGTGGCAGACCATTGATTTCTCCAAGATTAAGATCATTGAAACGGAATTTGCCACATGCCAGGGTGAGGATGATACTGTCAGAAGGAGTTTGTTTAACAAAATCTGTGTAATAGTTTCGACCCGGTTTAGCACCATCACATCCGGCAACCAGGAAGAAATGGCTGATTGCACCTGATTTTACAGCATCTACTATGGTATTTGCATGTGACAGTATAGCTGAATGACCGAATCCCGTTGTCACCTTGGTGCCTCCATTGATACCTTTTAATGTCTGATTTTCTTTATAGCCACCAAGTTCAAGTGCTTTTTTGATAACTGGCGTAAAATCTTTTTTCTCATCAATATGAACAGCGCCAGGGAAAGCAACCACCTCTGTTGTAAATACTCTGTCAGCATAACTGCTTTTTGGCGGCATCAGACAGTTGGTAGTGTAAAGAATCGGAGCTGGAAGATGATCAAACTCTTTCTGCTGATTCTGCCATGCAGTTCCAAAATTTCCTTTTAAGTGTGGAAATTTTTTCAAGAGTGGATAGGCATGGGCAGGGAGCATTTCACCATGAGTATATATGTTGATTCCTTTTCCTTCTGTCTGTTCAAGTAAAAGCTGCAGGTCTTTAAGATCATGACCTGTCACGACAATAAAAGGTCCTTTTTCGATGGTAAGTGTAACTTCTGTGGGCTCTGGCATTCCATAGCTGTTTGTATTTGCTTTATCAAGAAGTGCCATACACCTAAGGTTGATCTCGCCTACTTTAAGTACTGTAGGAAGCAGTGTTTCTATACTTTCTTCGTAACCAATCTTAAATAATGCTTCGCAGAAGAATCGGTTTACTTCATCATCTTCATAATTCAGAACATTTGCATGGTAAGCATAGGCGGCCATTCCACGAATACCAAAAAGAATAAGAGATTTTAAAGAGCGGATATCTTTATCGGCATTCCACATCTGCTGCATGTCGTATTCGTTTGTTTTACCACATGGCGACTGACATTTGCTGCAGTCAGGAACCAGTCGTTCTTTCTCAGCTCTGACTTTTTGTATCATATCTTCGATTGCTGCATTATCAAAACTTACATTTGTAACTGTTGTAAACAGACCTTCAATTATGACTTGTACGGTTCTTTTAGAAATAGCTGATGCACTGTCTACAGCTCTTGCAAGACCAATCAATGCACCTGTCAGCTCATCCTGTAATTTGGCTGTATCTGCATTTTTTCCACAGACACCTGCATTTCCTGTACAGCCAGTACATCCGGCTGTCTGTTCACACTGAAAACAAAACATTTTTTTATTCATTCCAGTAATCTCCTTATTAATCAATAATTTTTCCATCAATACTTATTGTTACAACCTGCCATGGTATGAATTTTCCACTATTTTGAAGTGCATTTTTTACTGCCATCTCCAGACCACCACAGCATGGAACTTCCATTCTTACGATTGTCACACTTTGAATGTTGTTATTCTGAATAATAGCAGCCAGTTTCTCACTATAATCAACCTGGTCTAATTTCGGACAACCTATTAGTGTTACCTTATTCTGAATAAAATCCTGATGAAATCCAGCATAAGCGTAAGCAGTACAATCGGCGGCTATCAGAAGTTTTGCACCATTAAAATATGGTGCACTGATAGGTGCCAGTTTGATCTGTACCGGCCAGTTCTCAAGTTGTGATACCGAATCTGCACCTGAAAATGGTCTTGCGGTCTCAGGCGTTTTTGTTCGCTGTATCTGCATGATTTTAGATCCTGGACAGCCGGTGTGAGGTGACATTGCATAGTTTTTGGCAGCTATTTTACTCTGTGCTTCTTTTACAGCATCTTCATCATATGCAGGTGCTTCTCTTTCCTCAAATGAAATAGCTCCTGTAGGACATTCTGGGAGGCAATCCCCCAATCCGTCACAAAAATGTTCTCTTACCAGCTCGGCTTTTCCATCTATAATATCAATGGCACCTTCGTGGCAGGCGGTTGCACATGCACCACATCCGTTACATTTTTCTTTATCAATACGTATAATTTTTCTTATCATTTTACCCTCCATTAATAGAATTTTATTTTTGTTTCTGTTAGAATCATATTATAATAAATACAACTTGTATGTTTGATTTCCAACAGGAGGTGAGATTTTGAAAAAATATTTACCTATTTTAAAAAACAGTCCTTTTTTTAAAGGTCTTACTGATAATGAGATATTATCTGTATTGCACTGTGTAGAGGCAGTAACAGTTTCTAAAGAGAAGGATTCTTATATTTTCAGAGCAGCAGATTCTACACAGGTAATGGGATTAGTATTGTCAGGCTGTGTTCTTATTATTCAGGAGGATCTCTGGGGACATCGGAATATTTTGTCTAAATGTCATGCTGGTGATTTTTTTGGAGAACCATATGCGGCAAGCCCTGGTGCTGTTCTGAACATCAGTGTGGTAGCAGATGAGGATTGTGAGATTGTTTTTTTAAATATACAGAAGCTTCTGGTTACTTGTCCAACTGCATGTGGGCATCATCAGAAGCTGATTCGCAATCTGGTCAGTGTACTGGCAAATAAGATACTGATTCTGAATGATAAGATTACACATGTTGGCAAGCGGACAACAAGGGAGAAATTATTGTCATACCTGTCAGCAGAATCTATCAGACATTCGTCCTTGTCCTTTGACATTCCTTTTGACAGGCAGCAGCTGGCAGATTATCTTTGCATTGACCGCGCAGCAATGTCTACTGAGATATCAAAGCTGCAAAAAGAAGGTTTTATAAAAACAAATCGAAATCATTTTGAGGTGCTTTGCAATAATAATACAAATGTATTGAGGTAGAAGATGAGTTAAAGCGTAAATCGGAGGTGCTGGGAATAAGAAAGAAACATAATAAAGAAATATAACAAAGAGCTGCTAATAAATTTCATAGTAACTTAAAAAAGAATCACCATCAAGATATAATGACAGCATATATGAAAGAAAAATGAGAGAATGAGTTTAATAGACAAGAGGCTTTAGCAGCGATGCGTAGAGCTGGAAGGTGATTTTTAATGGCAAAATATGAGAAAAAATTAGATGATGATATACGTTGCCAACTTGAATATGGATTGGCAATATTTGGTGGAAAATGGAAATTACGCATAATATGTGTGTTATCTGCAGCCGAAAAGCTTCGATACAGTGAACTTCGAAGAGAAATGTGCAATATTACGGATGCAGTACTTGCCGCAACATTAAAAGACATGATAGAAGTTGGGATTGTTGAAAGAAAATCCTATGATGAAATCCCACCAAGGGTAGAGTATATGTTGACACAAAAAGGAAAATCTGTTGTGCCTATTTTGCAGAATATTTGCCAATGGTCAGGTGTTTTTTATAAAGATGATGTTGAAAATGAAATGCTGCAATGCCAGAGATGTGATCATAACAGATAAGGGGAAATAGATTATGCTTATATATACAGAAGAAAAAAAGTTTACGAAAGAACAGATTCAAAAGTTATTTCTATCGGTTCATTGGATATCAGGAAATTATCCAGATTGACTGTATAAGGCTCTTATGAATTCCTCAACTGTGCTTACCGTCTGGGATGATGAAAAACTTGTTGGTCTGACAAGAGTATTGGATGATACTGAGATGTTAGCACAGATACATTATGTACTAGAACGTACTGGTATTAATCAGGCAGATATCAGCAAGCTTGAGTTTGTACCTAAACAAAAAGCGTGATTATATGACCTCACTGGATTGTTGTCTGGTGAGGTTATTATATTAAGGAGAAAAAACTATGATAAAAGTACTTTTCATCTGCCACGGCACTCCAGTTTTATGATAATGCATACCTTCGCAGACTGGGGCAACACAGGGCAGAATATGGCGGGAAGCCTTGGAATTACTACGGTTTCGACTACTAAGGCTCATGGGTGGAATCGTAATAAAGGCAAAGGTGTGGGAGAAATCCTTAGTAGTAATGGACTACTAAGCGATGGCACACATATAAAAATTTGAACATAAAAAGCCACAATCTTTGGTAGGGAGACTACCGGGATTGTGGCTTTTACGATTTTACCTAGAAGAACATAGATTTAAGTATACATCTGAGAGTTTACTTTGAATTATAGCAATTTTTGCTGGGTCTGTTAGTTTAGAAGCTTTTTTGGCTAATTTGCAAATTTCTTTGTGCAAAGGATTTGTTTGATCAAATTCAGGTAAGTAGAAATGTGATTTTTTCAAACTATAGCCATTGCTTTTAAAGGTACTTTGCATGTATTGGATTACAATATTACTATTGAGAATACCGGCAATATAATACGCTTCCTCTTTTTCTATGAATCTTCCTGCAACTGTTCGACCGATTATCATAGTGTGTTTGACACAAATTGATTGCTTTGTTTCACCCCATGGTGTGTTTTGGGGCTCAATAACAGTAGCACAAAACTTGGTGTTATCACGTGCTGCAACAAGATATTTTGAAAAAGTATATGGTCCTATTTTTGATAGAGCGTAAAATTCTTCGCCACGACGCATTACCTTACTTTTATCAGATTGGTTATTGATCAAGTTTTGATGGTTTAAAAGATACTCAAATAATTCTGGATTTGAAGTCATTAATTCAGATATACCAATTGGCGCATCAGTTTTATTCTCTGAGTATGGAAGTATACAATATTCATTTTCTAAGTTGCATCTAAATGGTGTCAAGGAAGGACCTGTCACAATAGGATATATGTGGTCTGTAGGGAGTTCCCAACCATTTTTGGGCATATCATCTACAATATACTTTGAACGGGTAAATTTTTTATTCATAAATCTATAGTGTGATGATGTGCTAGACTTCCCTATACCTATAAGCATATATAATTCTTGAGGTGTAAATTCTACTCCAGTTCTGTATTCATATGCTGAATCACCTATTATTTTCCTAAAATCGTGTACATCAGATAGATATGAAAATGCTGATGTTGCATCAGACATTTGAGCAGCGATTTTCTTGCCAAAGATAAGATGTTTTTTTACTTTGGCAAAGGAAGTCTCTTTATTTAGTACAATATCTGGAATGCCTTTTGTACGAGAGATTGTTGTAACATCAATGCCTTTTTTATAATCTACTTCTTTCTTTGAATAATAGTATGTGTTGAAATCTTGTGATACAACAATATCTTCACAAGTAAAGGGTTTAAGTGGTTTTTCCCATTTATCTATCTTCTGCAGAAATAATCTTTCCTTTGCTTCATAATCAAGATAGAAATATCTAAATTCCTCGTATGAATTTTGGGACATAATACTGTCTGGCATTAGAAATGCGAGCACACCTGTATTTGTTAGCCAATTGGTAGCAGTTACATTAGAAATGAGTGCACATATATTTAACTGAGTGCCACCAAAGCGTCCTCTTGTGGAAAAAATGTGCCTAATATTGCATAGTTCTTTTATTTTGGAAGCATAATTTGAAGGTAAATGTTCCCATTTAACCCATGGTGGATTACCAACAATTAAATCAAATTCTTGTAATCTAGCAATTAGCATGAAATTGGTTGCGATTCTAATCCATATTCCATCCCAATTGTTTTTATGAAGTTCAACTAAATCGTTTGACATTGATTGAATAGCTGTAATTAAATCCCTTGAATTTTTTTCGGTATCGGATAGTTGACCAACAATCATTTCATAAAGAATTTCAGCGTTGTTTGTTTTCACAGCAGTTTGTAAAGATGCCATTATTTTACCAAAGTTCTTTTGTTCGACGAATCTTGAAGGTAATATTACATCAAAGGACTTTTTGTTATTACGTATTGAATATTTATAGCAAGAAATACCTTCAATGTTTTCTCTCGTTGGTGTAATGGCTGAATCTCCTAAATAAATAGGAATTTCTATGTCTTTTATATCACCAAAAGGTCGAAGCGCTAGATAGTATCCAACTCTGGCAGATAGAACAGAGAGCGGATTAATGTCTATACCATATACTCTAGAAAGAATTTTTCTTTTAATGGATTGTTTTTGATCTTCGGAGAGCTCATATAAGTTTACATTTCCGACTATCTTTTTAATTAGTGCGATAATGAATGTTCCAGAACCACAACATGGATCGATTGCTTTCCAATCCTTATTTGGTTGAAGTTTTAATCCTTCGGATACAACATAATCAGCTAGCCATGCAGGGGTAAAATATTCGCCCATTGAGTGTCGAACGGTTTTTGGCATGATGCTCATATATAAATCTTTGAAAATGTCTACTGGTTCGTATATTATTTCAAAAGAAAACGTTGAATACTCGTCAATACACGTGATTATTTTAATGATAGTTTCCCACAAATCGGTATCCCATTGTTCTTTTGCAGAATACCATGAGAAGAAGTCACCCTCTAATAGGTTTATTATATTGCTACTTCTATAGACATAACCATCTTCAAGTTTCTCTAAAAAATTTTGCAATTCTGTTGCTGTTACTTTTGTTAAGTCGGAGTAGTTCTTGGTAGAAGTATCATATTCAAGTTTATCTATTACTTTGCATGCAATAAGTTTTACTATGATTGCATAAGCTGTTTGAAGTGCAAATAATGCCTTATATTCTTTTACGGGGTTAATAATATTATCTCTGAAAATCAGAGAGAGCTCAGAACGTCTTTTCTCTATATCATTTCCTTTTCCATTGTCATCGAATGATAAATGCATAAGACTTTCCCATTCGGAAAAAAGCATATTTGTTTTGTCAGTTGGATTGACTATAAGTTTTTGATAAAGTTCACATGCAAGCTCTTTTGATATAGAATTTGTTTCACTGTTTACTGCAAAATCTTTTAAAATATTTTCAGGAATAAATTTTTTGCAATTATTAGTTAATATTGCACGAATAATTCTATCAATGTCCGTTGCTTCAATGTTTTTAAAAGCAGTAGATTCAATTTTTTCACCATTGAAACCAAAATAAGATATTTTAATTCCGTCAGTTAAAATTGCGTTGTATTTTACTCCATCATTAGTAAATAAAGTTTTTAGATAGTCCTTGACCTGATTAGTTGCGGTATCTTGATCGTTCTTTTTTTCGAGCTTTGAATGTTTCTTGTATTCGATAATAAGATTATTTACGACAGCATCTAGTCGACCCCTTCCGGATGTTCTATTTTTTAATATACCGAAATCGTGTGTCAATCCTCCTTTTATAGGAGTCTCTTGTTTAAAATCAAGTTCAACACCTGTGTGTAATCTGACAAAATAATAAAGCTGTCTTTGAAATGCTTCTGCAGTTTGAGCTTCAGTCTTTGCTGTAATAGCATCTCTCATGATTGATGTTCTCATGTCCTCAACTTGAATCCAATATTCTCCGTTTTCAAGCCATGCGTAATCCATTTTTATTTCCTCCTTTACCCCAGGGGGGAGTATTATCTTTGTTACTTTTCATCCCAAAGACCGATGCCCCCTCACACATGTTTTTTCGCGAAATTGCATAAGGGGGATTCCGGTGTTTTTTAACATATTTTATATAATATCACAGCACATAATTGCATGTATCTGGTTGATATTAGATACAATAATCTATTTGCCTTTCCGCCAAATCATATAAATTAATGTGCTTTTTTCTTGCTTTTTTGAGCCTTTTCAATGGCTTTTCGTTCACGGTAGGCCTTTTGCTTTCTGGCATTTCGAACCTTCTGGCATTCTTCAGCATCACAAAACTCCTGTCGGTTGCTCTTTCGTATTATGAATTTACCACAGTTCCGACAGCGAATCATAATCCCTTCTGGACGATTATCCGATTTGCCTTTATCTTCTGGTGCAGGGTCTTCGGAAAGCATTCTTGCAAGTGTCAGCCATGCAATATCAAATACAGAATTAATATCGGTAGAAAATTCTAATCGGTTAGTGCGGGGATCTACCTTTAATTTCATGGTAAATTCCGGAATGATGTCAATAAGCGCATTCCGTAATTCATCGTAATCGTCATATGGTGTAGTAGCAAATTCTCCGGTTGGAGGTTCTTCGACCGGATGATTTTTAATATACTCATTATCATTTTGCATTTCTTCTATGAGATTTCCTTTTGCATTCCCATAATCTAAGTCGTTCGGTATTGCAACAATAGGATGCTTATATTTATCAAAGAAAGAGTAGCCCTCAAAGTATTTCCCTTCTTTGGATAAATCATATGCAGATTCGTCATTGGCAATACAGACACCTTCGAGAGCAACATAAAACATGACTGCATTATATAATTTTCCAAGATCATCTAGGAAGGTGCTAATCTCGAATGTTCCGTCTCGTTCTACCATTTCTGCATCAAAGCTATTTATATCAAATGATTCATTCAATCCAGAATAAATGAAATCAATATTATAAGGATGCATGTTATTTGTACACCATTCCATGATGAGCTGTGTATATGGAATTTTATTATCAAAGCTGTTTATCTGCATTGCCAGATTGCAAAGGCTGGTAAGCAGTCCCTGTCCGGAAAGAAAATCTTCTTTAGGAAAGATGGGTTCATATCCGGGGCGGCAAAATGGTGTTGCACAATAATCATCGCTTTTATCAATATCAAGTTCATATTTCTTGAATCGGAAAGGGTGGTAAATCAGTTGCCCGATACCACCGATTTCTTTAAATCCTAATATATCTGTTGTTTTATCTGCTTCTGATGGAATCGTTTTATCATTCCAGTTTAATGGCATATCATACCTCATTCCAATCGTTAATTCGTAACCGTTAGCGTTACCGTCAGTTTTTGGATTTCGGTTACATTATAGCTTAAAATATTCATGAAAACAATAAGAAGTTACACAAAATGTTGTAACGGATTTGTACATTGACAATTTCATCCCGTTCTCAATGAACAAGCCTTTGTTACTGCGGGGACTGGTAGCCACCATGAGCGGTAGCAGAGAAACAATTATTGAAGAGACGGACATAACCAACTCTACGGAAGGAGCAACATCTTATGGAGAAAATAACTATGAGTGTATAGGAATTATCTGCACAGATGGGAATCAGCCTGCCAAAGGCATATGAACTGGTAAAGACACCGGGATTTCCGACAATACGAATCGGAGCAGATGAGCCTACTGGTATTCTTCATAATACAGATGGAGCTAAAACAGCACTGACAGCAGAAACGCTGACTTATGATGATGTGATTTCTTTATATTTTAGTGTTGATAAGGAATATAGAAGAAATGGCATCTGGCTTATGAATGATAAGACGGCACTTGCACTCAGAAAGCTGAAGGATATCGATGACAATTATTTGTGGAATCAGACAAATGATACAATTCTTGGAAAACAGGTTATTATTTCGGAATATATGCCGGCTATCGAAACAGGTACTAAGTCGATTGCATTTGGTGACTTCTCATATTACTGGATTGTAGGAAGAAAACCTGTGTCGGTAAGAACATTGTTGGAAAAATTCGTATTATATGATCAGATTGGATATCTTGCATTTGAGTTCATTGAAGGAAAACTTGTAAGAAATGAAGCAATCAAGGTTATTCAGATGGCAGATGAAAGAAAGTAATCATAGATTGTTTGATTTTAATTCTATCATCTTGAATGGGATATATGCCCCTTGTATTGTATTTCGCTGTATTGGGTGTTAATACCCCGTTCAAATTCGCAGTTTTTGTGCGTGAATGGGCGGCACCGTTGCCTGGCATAAAAGGTGACTGATATTTAGACCGCCCATGGGGGCAAATATCACAGAATCAGAGTGAAAATGACAAAAAAGAAAAAATAGTACAAAGGAGTCAGCTGTGTGACCACCTTGTCGGAAGGAGAGATACTATGAATGCAGAAAGCAATGAAGCGCTTCCTGTTAGTGAGAAGTATATGCTCACCATCAAGGAGGCAGCAGCTTATTTTAATATTGGTATAAAGAAACTGAGAAGAATTGCAGAGGATAACCTTGGAACGGTGGAGGTGTACTGCGGAAACAGATTCCTGATCATCCGCCCGAAGTTCGAAGAATTCATCCTTAATTCTTTAGAAATATAGTTCCTTTTATCTGCCGAAAGTAGTTGCTATTACAGGGCATAAGAGCGAACATAGGATGACCCCGAAAACCTTTGAAAACAGCCACTTTTGGCAGAAAGGAAGTGCTTTATGGCAAGAAAAGATTTAGCAGAAAAGGATATTTTAAATCCTTCTGAGGCAATTGAATATTTTGTTCTGAGCTGGAGAAAATTTTATGATTTATTGAATAATACGGATGGAGAAGATTTTCTGGCATACTACTGAGAACGCAAGCTGATTCTTCGTGTAGCCTTTGAAAGGTATCTGCGTAACCATCCAGAACTAAGGAGGCGGGTATAATGGCAAAGGCAGGAAGAGGACAGACAAGGCGGGATTCCAAGCGTAGAGTATTAAGACCGGGAGAGAGTGTAAGAGCTGACGGAAAATATCAATATAAATATCACATTGATGGAAAACCACACTTTGTATACAGTTGGAAACTGGAGCCTACGGACAAACTTCCAAAGGGCAAAAAGCCATGTCTGTCGCTTAGGGAACTGGAAAAACAGGTAAACACAGATTTGGATTTGCTTGTAAATATCGTAGACGGACAGATGACTGTCTGTGAACTGGTAGACCGATATTTGAAAACAAAGACCGGAGTAAGGCAAAGCACGAAACAGGGATATGTTACAGTACAGAGATTACTTGCAAAGGAAGCATTTGGCAAAAAGACGATACGAAGTGTGAAAACATTAGATGCAAAGATGTTCCTTATTAAATTGCAGCAGGAAGATGGGAAAAGCTACAGTTCCATTCATACCATCCGGGGAGTGCTGCGACCAGCCTTTCAGATGGCGGTGGATGATGACATTCTGGTAAAGAATCCATTCGGATTCCAACTTGCCGGAGTACTAGTAAATGATGCAGTTACAAGAGAGGCAATTTCCAAAGACCAGATGAGAAAATTCCTAAAGTTTGTGCATGACGATGTGGTGTATTGCAAATACTATGAAGTGGTGTACATACTTTTTCATACGGGAATGCGAATATCAGAATTTTGTGGACTGACGCTAAAGGATATTGATTTGGAGAACAGAACCGTGAATATCGACCACCAGTTGCAGAGAACATCGGATATGTGATACATCATAGAAACCACAAAGACAGATGCCGGAACAAGAGTATTACCAATCACGGAAGACGTAGCACAGATGTTTCAGGCAATCATTGAGGACAGGAATGCACCGAAAGTGGAGAAGTCCATAGATGGATATAGTGGATTTTTATTCTACGATGATAATGGAATGCCACTTGTGGCAATGCACTGGCAGCACCGATTCAATCATATGGTTGGCAGATACAATGACATCTACCGGGTGCAGATGCCAAACATTACGCCTCATGTATGCCGACACACCTATTGCT
>OGGH01000916.1_pt1 | contig 23138 bp, 20 predicted proteins | sample 1571161 | NCBI WGS metagenome assembly OGGH01 (sample SAMEA2582053, study PRJEB24529) | metagenome | biome: Human gut stool | place: China | collected 2011 | reverse complement strand
TTGAGAGTAGTAACGAGGCGGTAGGGGTTCATGGCGAAGCCATGTACACCGCACCAACACTGCGCAGCGCGTGCAGTCATTCAAGCGCCTGACTGCCAATGTAGGGGGTCGAGGGGGGCGCCCCTCGTCCTTCTCTGGGGGATTTAAAGGGGGTATTCTCTTCGAGAAGAGAATACCCCCTTTGCCCCGCGCCCCACGGCAGGCGCCCCCCATACAGCGCCCGCGGCGCTGCAAAACTCACGCACCTCTGTCAGGTGCGAAAAAAGGAGCATTCTATGGACTATACAATGAAAGTCATTGCCAGAATCCACTCTGACTTTCCGGAAAAATTCGGCATCCCGCGCCAGAGCGGGCTCGTCCCCGCGCTTCGCGCGAAGATCGTCTTCGAGCCGGAGTACCGCAATCCCGACGCGCTGCGCGGCATCGAGGGCTTTTCGCACCTCTGGCTCATCTGGCAGTTCTCTGCCGCCGTGCGCGACACATGGTCGCCGACGGTGCGCCCGCCGCGCCTTGGCGGCAACGAGCGCGTGGGCGTTTTTGCAACGCGCTCGCCGTTCCGCCCGAACGCCATCGGCCTTTCCTGCGTGAAGCTCGAAGGTGTGCGGCACGAGGACGGCCTCGGCGACGTGCTGATCGTCTCCGGCGCGGACCTGATGGACGGCACGCCGATCTATGACATCAAGCCCTACCTTCCTTACGCTGACGCGCATCCCGAGGCGCTGGGCGGCTTTGCCCCGTCGCCGAAAGAGACGATCGAAGTCAAAAGCCCGCCGGAGCTCCTGCAAAAGCTGCCGGAGGGGCAGCGCGAGGCGCTGCTCGGTGTGCTTGCGCAGGACCCGCGCCCGCAGTACCAGAACGACCCCGAGCGCGTGTACGGTATGAGCTTTGGCGGCTGGGACGTTAAGTTCCGCGTAAAGGACGGCGTGCTGACTGTTTTATCTTTAGCGGAAACTGAACATCAATAAAAACGCTGTTAAGGGAAAAACTCTTCGCGTTAAGCCAATGCTAAGAGGGCTTCCAAACGGTTGATATGCAAATTCTGCGCGCTATAATAGCGCCAGAATACATAAAAGGAGCGTATCCGCCGATGCAAGTTTCCAGCGCATTTGTTGTTATCATGGGTATGGGCGTCACGTTTGTGGGCCTTACCTGCATCATCTTCCTGACGATGCTGATGGGCAAGATCCTCTCGAAGCCCGAGGCTCCGAAGCCCGCCGCAGCAGCTGCCGCGCCGGCAGCGCCCGCCGTTCCTGCCGACGGTCTGACCGACGAGGTCAAGGTCGCCATCATGGCGGCGATCGCCCAGCAGCCCGGCTTCAACATGGCGAATGTGACGAATGTCAGCATCCGCAAGATTTAATTTTGAATTCCACTTCTTCCTTTATCAGCGAAAGGGACGGCATCGCGCCGTCCTTTTTGCTACCATGAAAAAAATATTCGATTTAGCACAAAATTAGCAGGCTGTATGCTATAATGGGGACGGAAAGCATGCGGAGTCTTTCTCCGCGCCAACGATCAAGCGAGAGAAGGCGGCGACATGGCAAAAATCCCCGAAAAAATGTGTTGGATCTACGACCTTTTGCTGACGGCGGCGATCCTGGCTATGGCGACGGTGCTCTGCACGCTGCTGCGAAGGATCGACGACGGCAGTGGCTACGTGAACCTCATCTTCGTGCTGGCGGTCGCGACCATCTCGCGCTGGACGGAGGGCTATTTCTGGGGGATATTCAGCGCTGTCTCCGGTGTGCTGCTCGTCAACTACGTGTTTACATATCCCTACTGGGAATTCAACTTCACGATCACCGGCTACCCGTTCACCTTCCTTGCGATGCTGACGGTGTCCATGATGATCAGCGCGATGAACACGCAGATCAAAAAGCAGGAGCGGCTGCGCATCGAAACAGAAAAGGAAGCCGTGCGCGCCAATCTCCTGCGCGCGATGTCGCACGATATCCGCACGCCGCTGACGAGCATCGTCGGCAACACCGCCGCGATCCTTGAAAACGAGGATTCGTTTTCTCCCGAGCAGAAGCGCCGCCTTTTGGAAGACGTGAACGAGGATGCGCAGTGGCTCATCCGCATGGTCGAAAATCTCCTGTCCATTACGCGCATGAGCGGCGGACAGGCAAAGATCGAAAAGGACTGTGAGGCGGCCGAGGAGATCGTCGGCGTCTCGGTCAGCAAGTTCACCAAGCGCTTCCCCGCGATCAAGGTTTCGATCGAGGTACCGGACGAGGTGCTGATGGTGCCGATGGACGCGACGCTCATCCGTCAGGTCATTATGAATCTGCTGGAAAACGCCGCCATCCACGGCGGAAACGTCACGCAGATCCGTGTCTGCCTCTCACGCGAGGGGACGAACGCCTGCTTTTCCGTCAGCGACAACGGCGTCGGCATCCCGAAGGAGAGGCTCTCGACGATTTTTAACGGCGGGCTTTCCGGCGTGTCGCACAACAACTTTGATATGAAGAAAAACATGGGCATCGGCCTTTCCGTGTGCTACACCATCGTCAAGGCGCATGACGGCACGATGACCGCAGAAAACTTAGATTCGGGCGGAGCATGCTTCCGCTTCTATCTGCCGCTGGAGGAGGGCATCAACAGTGAAATTGAAGGATAAAGTGCTCGTGGTGGAAGACGAGCAGAACATCAGCAACTTTATTTCGACGGTTCTCACCGCGAACGACTTCGACGTGCTGGTGGCGCAGACGGGTGCCGAGGCGGTCTCGATGATCACCTCGCACTGCCCCGATCTCATCATTCTCGACCTGGGGCTTCCCGACATGGACGGGATAAACATCCTCAAGGAGGTTCGTTCGTGGTCGAGCCTGCCGATCATCGTCGTTTCGGCGCGCACGCACGAGCATGACAAGGTCATGGCGCTCGACCTCGGCGCGGACGACTACATCGAAAAGCCGTTCGGCACGAGCGAGCTGCTCGCGCGCATCCGCACGGCCATCCGTCACACGCGCACGCCGCTCGACAACAACGAGATCGCGCAGTCGGGCAAGTTCACCGTCAAGGACCTGACCATCGACTATGACAAGCACCACGTGCTCATCGGCGATCAGGATGTGCACCTGACGCTCAACGAGTTTAAGATCGTGGCGCTGCTCGGCAAGTACGCTGGCAAGGTGCTGACGTATGACTATCTCATCAAGCAGATCTGGGGGCCGAAGGCCAAGGCCGACAATCAGATTTTGCGCGTGAATATGGCGAACATCCGCCGCAAGATCGAGAAGAATCCCGCCTCGCCCGAGTATATCTTCACCGAGATCGGCGTGGGCTACCGGATGCTCGAAAACGACGCATGATGATAGAGCCGCTCGCGGCTTTATGATACCAGGGCGCGTGCGCGCCCCACACGATCACGCAGACGGCTCCTGCCATTTGGGGATGGCAGGGGTCATTTGCGCACTTTTGCACTTTTATGAAAAAGGTGTCGGACTGAAACAGTGAACGTTTCAGCCCGGCACCTTTCTTTTTTATGTGTTTTCATGCAGCAAAATCTTTTTGCTTGCTTATAAACATGCCGTATTGTGCCGCAGCGGATGTTCGACCGTCATAGTTATGCTGACTTTTGTGTATATTTTTACAAAATCGTTTTCCACTCTATTTCGCCTCTTTATTCAGTGCTACAATCTTGATATGAATTGTTATTCTCGTTATTGACATTTTGCGAACATAAATATACAATCGGCATCACACTCAGTCCTACGAAGGAGGAAACCACAGCACATGAACATTTGGGAAATTGCAACGAATTATTATCAATACTTCCTGCGAGGAACGCGAACGACCATCCTCATCTCTCTGCTCACCGTGTTCTGCGGCTCGATCCTCGGCTGCCTGATCGCTTTCATGCGGCTATCCAAGTTTAAGCCGCTGGAAAAGTTCGCCAGCATCTATATCACCGTCATCCGCGGTACGCCGATGCTCGTGCAGCTCTACATCGTTTACTACCAGCTCGACTTTATCAGCTATCCCACCGGAACCCTCTTCGGCGTCGATCTGGAGCGGGCGCTGCCGTGTATCATCGCTCTGTCGATCAACTCCTCCGCCTACGTCGCCGAGATCATCCGCGCGGGCATTCAGGCGGTGGACAAGGGCCAGATGGAAGGCGCGCGCTCGTGCGGCATGACGAATGCGCAGGCCATGCGCTGCGTGGTGATGCCGCAGGCGGTCAAAAATATTCTCCCCGCCATCGGCAATGAATTTGTCACGATGGTCAAGGAGACCTCGATCATCCAGTACCTCGGCATCGGCGATCTGATGTACAACAACGGCATCGTGGTCACCTCTACCTATAACCCGCTTCCTTGCTACTACATCTCCGCCATCATCTATCTGGCGCTGAATATCATCCTCGGCAAGGGCCTGAACATCTTTGAAGGGAGGCTGAGAAAGAGTGAACGGTAACGTATTGTTCGAGATCAAGGACTTGCAGAAAAAGTTCGGCAGCCTGACCGTCTTCGACGGGCTGAGCGAGACCATCTGCAAGGGCGACGTGGTCGTCATCATCGGTCCCTCGGGCGGCGGTAAGTCCACCTTTATCCGATGCCTGAACCTTCTGGAGCAGCCCACCGCCGGCAAAATTTACTTCGAGGGCGAGGACATCACGGCCAAGGGATTTGATGTGAACAGGCACCGACAGAAGGTCGGCATGGTGTTCCAGCAGTTCAACCTCTTCAACAACCTGACGGTGCTTGAAAACATTACGATCTCGCTCACGAAGGTCAAAAAGCAGTCGGAAGAGGAGAGCAAGGAAAAGGCTCTCAAGCTTCTAAAGCGCGTGGGGCTTGAGGACAAGGCGAACGCCTATCCCTCCCAGCTCTCCGGCGGGAAGAAGCAGCGTATCGCCATCGTGCGGGCGCTGGCGATGGAGCCCGATGTGCTGCTCTTCAATGAGCCGACCTCCGCGCTCGACCCCGAGATGGTCGGCGAGGTGCTGCAGGTCATCTCCGACCTCGCCCGCGACGGCATCACGATGGTCGTCGTCACGCACGAGATGGGCTTTGCCCGAAAGGTCGGCACGCGCGTGCTCTTCATGGACGGCGGACAGATCGCCGAGCAGGGCACGCCCGAGGAGATCTTCGAGCACCCGCAGAACGCGCGAACCAAAGAGTTCTTATCCAAAGTCATCAACGTCATTTAACAAACAAAAAATAAAATTTACGATATTATTGGAGGAAACAAAAATGCTTCACACGATCAATCCCGAAATTCTGTTCCTTAAGCAGGAAGATGTCATCAAGGCCGGCCTTCTCGATATGAAACAGATCTTGGCCGTTACGGAAAAGACCTACGCGATGCTCGGTCAGGGCCTCATCAAGAACCCACCCAAGACCAACACCAGCATCCCTGACAAGGAAAACTGGCAGTCGTTCTTCAACGCCATGCCTTGCTACATCGGCGGCGACATCAACATCGGCGGCATCAAGTGGGCGGCGGAGTCCAAGAAGAACGCCACGATCCCTGGCATCCCCTACGGCATCGACATTTCCATCCTGAGTGACCCCGAGACGGTGCTGCCGTTCTGCATTCTGGACGGCACGCTCATCACCGCGATGCGCACCTCCGCCGTCGGCGGCCTGATGGCCAAGTATGCCGCCCCCTCCAATGCGGACATTGCGTGCCTTGTCGGCGCGGGCGTTATCGGCCGCACGATGATCTCCGCCGTGCACGAGGCGCTGCCCCAGATCAAGACCATGTACCTCTGCGACATTGATGTCGCCAAGGCCGAGGGCATCGCGAAGGAGTACGGCGACAGCTTGGGCGTCGAGATCATCCCGACGAGCGACAGCAAGGCTGCGGCGCTCAAGTCCCAGCTCATCGTCGGCGAGACGACCGCGCCCAAGCCGTTCATGGACACCTCCTGGCTCACGCCCGGCTGCGGCCTCGTCTCCATGCACTCCAACGAGGTGATGGAGGACGTCTTCCTCAAGGCCGACGGCATCGTCGCCGACTACTGGACACAGCTCAAGCAGCACACGAACCCGCTGTCCAAGCTCACGAAGGAGGGCAAGCTCGATGAGAGCCAGATCATGGACCTGAGCGAGCTGGTGCTCGGCACGAAGAAGCTGCGCACCTCGGACGATCAGTTCGTCGCCGCCGCGTCCATGGGCCTCGGCGCGCTGGACATCATGATCGCCTATCAGCTCTATCTGAACGCGACGGAAATGGGCATCGGCACCAAGGTGAACCTTTGGGACAAGCCCCTGTGGGAATAAGACACGTAGGAGGGAACAAAGATGAACGCATTCAAGAAATTTGCGGCGCTGCTTTTAGCGCTTATGATGATCCTGTCCCTCGCCGCCTGCGGCAGCAAGAGCGATGACAGCGCGCAGGGCAGCTCGGACGGCGATGCGTCGCCCGATGACACCGCCAAGTCCAAGATCGAGCAGATCAAAGAGGCGGGCGTGCTCGTGATGGGAACCTCTGCCGACTATCCTCCGAACGAGTTCCACACAGAGGTGGACGGCAAGGACACCATCGTCGGCTTTGACGTTGCTATCGCGCAGTACATCGCCGATGACCTCGGCGTCGAACTCAAGGTCGTCGACATGTCGTTCGACAACCTGTGCATCAACCTCGCCAAGGGTGATTTTGACATTGTCATCGCCGGTATGGCCTCGACCGAGGAGCGCTTGAAGTCCGTCGATTTCTCTGACCCGTACTTTAAGCAGCAGCAGGCCATTCTGATCCGCGCGGAGGATGACGCGCTCTACAACAAGCCCGAAGACCTGAGTGGTCACAAGGTCGGCGTGCAGAACGGCACCATTCAGGTACCCATCGCCAACGAGCTTGCGGGTGAAGAGAACGTCGTCGGCCTCGTCAAGGCGCAGGATCTCATCATGGAGTTCAAGAGCGGCAAGCTCGATGTTGTGTACATCGACTACACCGCGGCTCTCGCATTCGCCGCGGCAAACGATGACCTGACGGTCAAGGACATCGGCATCGAAAGCGACAGCGAGGGCCAGTGCATCGGCGTGCAAAAGGGCAACGAGGACTTTGTCGCCTACCTGAACGAAAAGATCGCCGAGATGCAGGAGCAGGGCCTCATCGACCAGTACATCGCCGAAGCCCAAACGCTGGCGGGCATCGAGTAAAGCCCGTCCCCCTTGCATGATATGAACAGCACCAGCATACCTTCTACCAAGAGAATTGGGGAGGATATGCTGATGCTGTTTCATTTTGACCGCAGGAAGAAGTCTGAAAAGGAGAAGAAGCCGCCGCGCTTTCTGGTGCTCCGGCGCAAATGGCTGACGCTGGGCGCGGCGGTGCTGGCCGCCGCGGCGATCTTTGCCGCCGTCAATTATCCCGCCGCCGTCAGCGCGTCGGCCGCCACGCGCCAACTGCCGATCTACTGTGTCCAGCGCGACCAGAAGGTGTGCTCCATCTCGTTCGACGCGGCGTGGGGGGCGGACAACACACAGAAGATCCTCGACGTGCTCAAGGAGTACGGTGTCACCTGTACCTTTTTTGTCGTGGGCAACTGGGCGGATCAGTATCCCGAACAGGCCAAGGCCATTGTGGACAGCGGCAATGAGCTCATGAACCACTCCAACGCGCATGATCATTATAATTCCCTCACCGCCGACCAGATCATCGCAGACGTGAACACCTGCAACGATAAGATCGAGGCGTTGACCGGCGTCCGCCCGACGCTCATCCGCTGCCCGTTCGGCGAGTATGACGACCACGTCATCTCCACCATCCGCTCGATAGGCATGGAGCCGATCCAGTGGGACGTGGAAGCGCTGGCAGCGGTTGGAAGAAGGAAATCAATGAAAAAATGAGCGGTGTTGATGAAGGACATCAAGCCATCGGGTTCATTCCACACAACACATATCACGAGAGATAGGGGTATTTTTATTATGGAACATTTATATGACTGACAAGATGGTCGAAGCCTATTTGAAAGCACTTGAAAACGAAGAGCGCGCCGCGGCGACGATCGAAAAATATCGCCGTGCTTTACTAAGCTTTGCAGCCTTTTTGAGCGGCGCAGCGGTCACGCGGGAGATGATTCGACTCTGGAAGGACGACCTGCGCGCGAGAAACTACGTGCCGTCGACGATCAACACCTATTTAGCGGCGCTGAACGGCTTTTTCCGTTTCTGCGGCTGGGCGGATTGCTGCGCACGGTTCTTAAAAATCCAGCGCCGCCCGTTTCGCGACAGCAGGCAGGAGCTAACGCGAGGGGAATACGAGAGGTTGGTCGCTGCGGCGGAGGCCACGGGCGACCGCGCCCTCGCGCTCCTGATGGAGACCATCTGCTCCACCAGCATCCGCGTCAGCGAGGTGCAGTAGATCACGGTTGAGGCCGCGAAGAACGGCAAGACCGAAATTGCTTTGAAAGGTAAAATCCGTACCATTCTGCTGCCGTCAAAGCTCTGCCGCAAGCTGCTCAAGTTCGCAACGCAGAAAAAAACCGCCTCCGGCGCAATCTTTCGCACCAAAAGCGGCAAAGCAATGTCAAGATATCAAATTTGGTCAAAGATGAAAAAGCTGTGCGCCCGCGCGGGCGTCGACGCAGGGAAAGTTTTCCCGCACAACCTCCGCCACCTGTTCGCGACGGCGTTTTACCGCGCGTACAAGGACATCGTCAAGCTCGCGGATGTTTTGGGCTATTCGAGCATCGAAACGACGCGCATTTACCTTGTTACGAGCATGGCGGAGCATCGGCGTCAGCTCGAACAGCTAAAACTTGTATCATAAAAACGGAATCTATATTCTGTATATGCAAAGGAAGCGAAACAATCTCATCGCTTCCTTTACTCGTAGCAAAATATAGCACAATCTTCCGGCAAAGGCAAGGGAAATTATGATTCCAAATATAAATTATGGAGTTTACAGGGGGAAAACGCACTGTAAGCTTGTGCCTCTGCACCCATTTGAGCGTTCTCGGGCGCAGACATCTCGATCTCTGCATGCGCTTTAGTTGTGAATATAGTGGTAACTGTATTCGCTTTAGCATTTTTGCGCAACGGAATATAGATTCCGTTCTCAAAATCTCATATTTTGGCAAAACTGCCGAAAGGCGGCGACGCAAAGCCAGATGGATCTAACGCCTCTCCGAATGGAGAACACGCTATGACAGCCGGTTGCACCCTTACTGATGTATTCGCTTGTCACTGCTCCGTCCGGCTTTGCTGGAACGGAGCTTTTTTCGCGAGGGGGTGGCTGACGATCCGACGAACATTTCGAGCGTTTTGCGCGGAACAGGGAAAGACTGCTTTGCTTGCCCAGTGGGATATTGAGCAAAATTTACCACTCACGCCGGATGATGTGACTTTCGGCAGTCACAAAAGAGTCTGGTGGACATGTCCGAACGGCCACTCATGGCAGGCCATGGTTTACACCCGCAGCGAGGGCGCAGGCTGCCCCTACTGCGCCGGGAAAACCAAGCGAACCAAGTAAACCCAGCCCGCGGAGACGGGCAAAAGATAAAGAAAACTTAGGAGGTAAAAGTGATGAAACAGCGAATTCTTGCAATATTATTGTCACTGACGATGATATTCACGCTGGTTCCGACCGCGATGGCGGCGGACGGCGAGAGCGAAGCGCCCGCGAAGAACGGCACCTGCGGCGCAACGGAAGCAGATATTGTCACATGGGCATTGACTGATGACGATGGGGACGGTTTCTATACCCTGACCATCAGCGGCAATGGCGCTATGGCGGATTATACTGTCAACATTAACAATGAAAAGGCCACACAACCCTGGCGAGCAAGTAAAACAGGTGTTGAAATCGAAAAGATTACCAAAGTGGTTGTGTCCGAAGGTGTTACTTCTATTGGTACCTTCGCGTTTAACGGCTTGACAGCCGTTTCGGAGTACGACATTGGCGCAGATGTGAGTACCATTAAACAGTGGGCACTCGATACATCTTCTGCTAAGGCGTTTAATCTGAAGGAGGATACCAATTTCCAAACAGACAATAATGGCGTTTTATTCAACAAGGAAGGCACAACACTGATCGCTTATCCGGGTGGCTCTACTGTGCGAGATGAATATACAGTACCTTCTACTGTGACCGCCATCTCGGATGGCGCTTTTGTCGGTTGCCCAATTAAAAAACTCACGATTGGTAACAATGTGAAAACAGAACTCCCCAGTTGGTCTTTCAATGGCGGCGTATTGGAAGAACTCAATGTAAACTGTCTCTTTGGCAAAAGCACTTTCGCACAGATAACGACCTTGAAAAGGGTGACGTTAGGCGATTCTATCACAGAAATTCCCGAGCAGGCTTTTTTCAACTGCACAAGACTGCAGACGGTGAGTATTCCCTCTGGCCTGACAAAGATCGGCAAACAAGCATTTTTCAGATGCTCCAGCCTGCAAAATGTTACGCTGCCCGCATCCCTTACCGAAATCGGTTATCAGGCATTCCGTGATTGTGACGCGCTGACAAGCATCACATTCCCTGACAGTCTCACGGAAATCGGCGAAAGTGCTTTTTCTGGCTGCACCGGACTGACATACATCTCCTATGGAAGCGGGATCGATGATATTGGCAGCAATGCCTTTGGCGGATGCACCGGCGTAAAAGTGATTGACCTGCATCGTGCGACAAAAATCGATGAAACGTACGATAACGGGAGTGGTAACGGCGATCCAGCTCTTACACACGCTTGTATTAAGGACACCCTATATGTAAAGTATTATCTCCGCACAAAATCTCAGGCAAGTAGCGTAAAGGGCAATCTTGAATGGGGAAAGAATGGTGTCGGTACGGTCAATATCAGCAACTTCTATTATATTTTGACCGCGAAAGATGCCGTTCCGGATTATACTGGCCGAACAGACACGCCCACGAGAGCGGGATATACGTTTGCCAAATGGGAAGCAGTCACCGTGAGCCAAGGCTCCACCACCACAAAAAATGTTTATACAGATGCCCATAGCTGGTCTTTGACTTCCCCCACTGTCACTGTGTCCCCTGCGTCCGCTAATACCTACGTCCGCGGTAGTGCGGTTACCCTGACCGCCAAGGTGTCTGAGCCTGTTCACGGCTTTACCTATTCTTATCAGTGGTACAGCAATAACAGCAACAGCAGTACGGATGGTACCGAGATTTCCGACGCTACAGGTGCAACGTATTCCCCGAGCATCGCCACCGCTGGTACGACTTATTATTACTGCGTTGTAACGGTTACAAATGATCCTGATACCACTTCTGCAACCACTGCGGTCGTTCCTGTTACCGTAGCAAGTCGGGAGGGCAGCGTCACGATCTCCGACAACAAGACCATCGCCACCTATGGCGATGGGCCGTTTACCTTTAACTATACTGCCAGTAAAACTGCTACGGTGACAAGCTCCGATACTTCCGTTGCTACTGTTCGGGATAACAACGGAACCGTGACGGTTACCATCGTCGGTGCAGGCACCACAGAAATTTCTGTGAGTTTTGATGCTGACACAAATTATAGTGCCGCGTCTGACGCGTTTATGTTGACTGTCAATAAGGCTACCCCCACCGTCGACATCACCGCTGAACCGGCTTCGCTTGTCGGCGGCGGCACGGTCAAGCTTACTGTTACTACGAATGCACCCGAAAAAGTCATTCCCACCTGCGAGGGTGTGACCGTTACCAAGACCGGCGACGGCACGTTCTCCGCGCTCCTCCCCAACGAGACCAAGACCTATACCTTTACGGCTACCTACGCGGGCGACAATAACCACGCGAGCGCCGAGAAAACCTGCACGGTGTCCGTGACGGCTTACTACGTTCCTGGCGCGCCGACCTATCCCGCGACCGCTCCCGCTGTCCCCAACGGCACGGTGACCGTTTCCCCGGCCAACGCCTCTAAGGGTACGAACGTGACCATCACGGTGAAGCCCAACGAGGGCTATGAGCTCGGCAGTCTCGCCGTCAAGGACGCGAGCGGCAATCTGCTTCCGCTCGCCGACCTCGGCGACGGCAAGTACACCTTCACGATGCCTGACAGCAAGGTTATTGTCGAGGCGAGCTTCGTCAAGGTGGCCTCCACCAGCTTTGTCGACGTTCCCGCGAACGCTTACTTCGCCAGTGCGGTCGAATGGGCAGTCGGCAAGGGCATCACCAACGGCCTGTCCGACACGATGTTCGGCCCCTACGAGTCGTGCCCGCATGCGCAGATCGTGACGTTCCTGTGGCGCGCCGCTGGCAGCCCCGAGCCGAAGACCGCGGTCAGCTTCGCTGACGTCCCGGCCGGCAGCTACTACGCCAAGGCCGTCGCCTGGGCGGTCGAGAACGGCATCACGAACGGCATGGCCGAGACGACGTTTGCCCCGAATGCGACCTGCACCCGCGGCCAGAGCGTGACGTTCCTGTACCGCGCCCTCAAGGGCATCGCGAGCGGCAGCACGAACTTCACCGACGTGAAGTCCGACGCGTTCTACGCTGATGCGATTAACTGGGCGGTTGCGAATAACGTGACGAACGGTACTTCCAACACGACGTTCAGCCCCAACGCGGACTGCACGCGCGCGGAGATCGTGACGTTCCTGTATCGCGCCTATCAGGGCAAGTAAAACTTAAAATCATGCGGAAAAGCGGCGGTTCACTCGAACCGCCGCTTGGCTTTTGTATACAGTTGTATAATAAAATCAGAACATGCCGGGAATTGCGGAAAAGCGGGCTTTGGATAATCGATGTTCAGCTCTTGCGGCGTGGGGGCGGTGAGAGGACTTGATGTTCCTGTAACCTATATTGCCTTGCCCCAAGCTGCTGAAAGCAGCGGAGCACAATGTGCTCCGCTGCTTTTATTGCTAAGGGGACGTAGCGTTGACGGCTGTTTATCAAAAATAGAAGGTGGGGAAGAGTGAGTTGCCCTCTGAGAATATTACGACACTTGGTATCGTGTTCGAATTTATCAGCATCTAATGGCAAACCATATTCCAACCAAAACTCAATGAGGGCAGACACCGTCGATAATTTCGTATCCCTTTTCCGCAAGGAGTTTTTCCACCCATTCGCGGTTGGCTGTTCCGTTTTTGGCAGCTGCTAATTTTTTTTCGTCGGTTGCCTGGAACTTTTTGGCATCTTCTAAAACGGTAGCGGCGTCGTTGCGGGGAATGGCAATGACACCATCGGGATCGGCAAGAATGATGTCGCCAGGGTTTACGTTGATGCCGCCGCAGGAGATCGGTACATTGATCTCACCGGGACCCTCCTTGTATGGGCCGCCTGGCGTTGTACCAGTGCAGTAGACGGGAAAATCCCATTTGCTGATCTCGTCGATATCGCGGATAGGACCGTCTACGACGATGCCGGCGACCTTTTTTGTATAGTGCAGATAGGCCATCATCACTTCGCCGAGAATCGCGCGAGTGTCATCTTCCTCATTGGAAACAATAAGAAAATCACCTTCGCGACAGAGATTCAGTGCTGCGTGAAGCGTGAGATTGTCTCCCGCACGGCACTTGACTGTATAGGCAGGGCCGACCGCCATCTGCGCCCTTGGCAAACTGACCAGATGAATTCTCGGGTTCATCGCACAGCTTCGTCCCATCACATCTGCAGTATTTGACGCGGGAATGGTGCGGAACTGTTCCATGATCTCAAGGTCTGGCATCTCTCGTTGAAGATAAATGCGTTTTCCAACAGACATTTTTAAACGACGCCTCCTGTTAGTCCGTCAGCTGCCACATGATCCCGTTGGGATCAGGGAAACTGCTGACAGTGCGCCCGGTATCCTTGATTGTGGCATGCTCTGTTTTGAAGACGATACCCTGTTCTTTCAGCACTTCCACATCCTCTGGCCTGCTCTGGCGGAAGGCAACATGATGGACCCCCTGCGGATTGCCATTGGCAGGGCGCAGTTCAAAGGTGACCTGATTTTCTCCCGGCAGGGCCATTTCTACGGAAGAGCGCGGTGCTGGAGTACGGCGTTTTTCCTGTAAGCCCATTTTTTTCAGTGTTTCGACAGTTGCTTCCAGATCATTGACGCGCATGTCGATATGATCTACTTGTGTAAGCATACGTAAAAAACCTCACTTTGTTTGATTAAAGTATTACTGTGCCTGCTGCTTTTTCTTGCGGTGTTCTTTGAACGTCGGATAGAAACCGCAAACAAGGATCAGAACCATCAACGCAATACTGAGCGGGCGGCTGAAAAAGTATGCAAGCACATTGCCGCGACTCATGGCGACCGACTGACGAAGACCGGTTTCAGCCATTGAGCCGAGGATTAGTCCGAGTACAGTAGCGGAAGCGGGATAGTCCGCCTTGCGCATGAAGTAGCCCAGAAGACCGAAGACGATCATCACGTACACATTATACATTGTAGAAGAGAGCGCATAAGAACCGACAACAGCCAGAACCACAATGATCGGGCAGAGAACGCTGGTTGGTACCTGAGTGACTTTGACGACGTAGCGCGCGATCAAAAGCCCGATGATACCCATCAGAATGTTGGCCAGCGCGAAGCCGACAATCACCGTATAAGTGATATCAGCATGCTTGGTAAACATTGCGCTGCCGGGCTGCATGCCGTGGATCATTAAGCCGCCCATAATGACGGCCGCTGCGGCGCTGCCGGGGATACCGAGCGTAAGCATGGGAATCAGAGAGCCTCCGGTCACGGCGTTGTTGGCAGACTCGGAAGCGCAGATGCCCTCCAATGAGCCCTTGCCAAAGAGTTCCCTATGCTTGGAGCGGTTCTTTGCAGTGTTGTATCCGACCCAGGAGCCGATATCACCGCCGGCACCGGGCAGAATGCCGACGCCAATGCCGAGAACGGACGAATAAAGAATGGTGGGGACCAATTCCTTAAACTGTTTCCAGGTGGGAAGTACACGACCGGCGGCTTTGCCGATCTCATCTTTCGGTTGGCCGGCAGCGGCGCGAGCTTTGGCGAGCTGACCAAGCACCTGCGGGATAGAAAACAGACCAATCAGCGCAGGAACAGTGGGGATACCACCGAGCAGAGCTGTAGAACCAAAGGTAAAACGCGGGAATGCTGAGTTGTTGTCAATGCCGACCGTGCAGAACAGAAGACCAAGAAAACCTGCAATCAAACCCTTACTCAGACTTTCGGAGGCGAGGCTCGCAATGATGCTCAGGCCAAAAACCGCAAGGAAGAAATTCTCGGCAGAGCCAAATTTCAGTGCGACAGAAGCCAGCAGCGGGGAGAGAAACAGCAGTGCGATCGCGCTGATCGTTCCGCCAATCATGGAACTGACCATAGCCGTGCCGAGAGCCTCCAGACCACGGCCCTGAAGTGTGAGAGGGTATCCGTCCATTGCTGTTGCAGCCGATGACGGCGTACCGGGGGTGTGGATCAGAATGGCAGAGATAGAACCGCCAGCGATTGCCGAGGTATAGATCGTCATGAGCATTACAAGTGCGGCTGTGGGTTCCATTGCATAAGTGAATGGAATCATCAGAGCAATGCCCATGGTCGCGCTCAAACCGGGGAGTGCACCGATCACCATACCACCGACCACACCAATCAGCAGTGCGATCAGAACATCGAAGGTGAACAGTGACGATGCAATCGTCGGTAAAGTGTTAAAAAATCCGCTTATCATCGTCGTGCCTCCTTAGATCAGCAGCCCGGAGGGCAGATTAAGTTTGAGCTGCATCACGAACAGAAAATAGACAAAGACGTCCACGCCAAGTGTGACGAGCATGAGCGTGAGAGGCTTGCGCATCTTCAGAAACAGCATATATCCGACCATAAAAATTGTAGTGGATACAAAGAATCCGAGCACATCGATTAACAGGATGTAAACAACAATCAGCGCGTAGCCAAGTAGCGGGAGCTTGTTTTCCTCCCAACTGAAGATGTTTTTGATCTCTTGGCCTTCTTCGATTTTTTTGCGCTCAGCTTTGGCTTCGGCAAAACCATAAACAAAGGTATAGATCCCAAGCAGGCACAGGACCACAAGAATAAACTGCGGGAAAATGCCAGCTGTGTCAGGAAATTTGAAGGTCATTGGGAATAGAACTACTGAGAGCACTACTAAAAGTATCCCAATGTACACGTCATAGTGCAAATGCTTTTTCACAAAGGGTTCCTCCCCGATAAAGTGTTGAATGCTCAGCCGTTGTAACCGAGTTCGTCGGCCCACTTGATAATAACAGCCTCCTGATCCTTCATGTACTGCTCGTACTCTTCACCATCCATATAGTTGACTTCATAGCCGGCAGCTTCCATTGCAGCAAGATACTCGGGATCTTCCTGCGCCGCGCGGAGAGAAGCGACCATAGCTTCCTTGATCTCTTCAGGAACACCGGGCTGCGTCACAATGCCGCGGTCAGAACCCTGAATGATCTCATAGCCCTGCTCAGAAGCGGTGGCGATATCGGGCAGGAAGGAAGAACGATCTGCCTTGCAGACGGCCAGAACCTTGACAGTACCTTCTTCGTACATTGTCAGCGTATCGCCGACCTTACCGAAATAAAGATCGCAGTCGCCGCTGAGGAAAGAGGTCTTCTGAGCGGAAATGCCATCGCTGTGGTTGATGCCAATAAGATTGGTCACGCCAGCCTGATCGCAGAATTCAAGGAGGGCCAGCTCATCTGCGCCACCCTTAGAAGTCAGGGCCACGGTGAAATCACTGGACGCAGACTTGAGCATATTGGCAAGATCATCCAGCGTGTTGACGTCAGCAAAACGGCTGTCATCGTTGCGAACGGCGATCGTCACACTGTCAGTCACACAGTTGCACAGCAGATTGAAGCTGTCAAGCGTGTTGGAGTTCTGCAGAGCCTTGTTGAGATACGAGAAGACCTGAGGTGTGTGGATATTGGCAACGGTGGAACCGTCCGGCGTTGCATTGAACATCTCCGTCCAGCCGATCCAGTTTGCGCCGCCGGTCACATTCTCTACCGTGACGACGGTTTTATTGTCAGTTGCCTTCTCCCAGTAGGGAGCAAGCATGCGAGCGCAGATGTCAAGGCCGCCGCCAGCGGAGGCAGTGATGATGTAACGGGTGTTAGCCTTGGGCCAATCGGCAGAGGCGTCGGTATTGGAGCTGTCGCCGGTATTCGAGTCACCGGTATCCTTCTGGCCGCAGGCGGCAAGCGCAAAGACCAGCGCCAAGGAAAGCATGAGAGCAAGGAACTTTTTCATAATTGGTACTCCTTTTCTTTTTTCTCTTTGAAGTTGATGGTGTGCAGCATCCTTCACAGATGAATTAGCAAAGGGCGTGCCAATAAATGGATGGGATAGAAAAAACTCAAATTTTTCGTGAACGACGGCAAGCAAACTATATTTTGACGGAACATGTCAATTAAAATCTCGAAGATACCTTTCTGAATGTTTCAATTCGTTTCACAATTCGTTCCGCTTGAAACAAATTGTGAAACGTGCTATGCTTTTTGTGAAACATAAAGGAGGTTAGATCAATGGAACATGCGGCACATTATGGGATCGTATCGATCTTTACAAATCAACTTGCCTATGAGGTTGCAAAAAAAGTCTCTGAAGAGCAGGGATATCCTTACCCAGTGTACTTTACCCCACTGGAAAATGCAATCAACTTTGCGAAAGAGATGATACAAAGCGGCGCGGAGACGATCATCAGCCGCGGCGGGGTAGCAACCGTTTTGCAGCAGAATGTAGATGTTCCTGTGATTAGCATCAAATACTCATTCAGCGATTTTGCTATTTCCATTGAGAAGGCGCGTAAGATCTCCAACAAAATTGCCATTGTCAGTTACGGTACCGGTATTGCTTATGCACAGCGAATTCTGCCGTTTTTTGACGCGAAGATCACGATGGCACAGGTGAAGAATGCCGCGGACATGGAAGAGACGCTGCGCGAGCTGCAAAAAAGCGGAATTGAAGTGATCATCGGCGGACACAGCAGTACGACTGCTGCCCAAAAGCTCGGAATGCATACTGTTTATATGAGCGCAAACCGATATGACTTTATTGAGGCAGTAGAAAATGCACAAAAAAATCTTGCCATGTATTATGAGCAGAAGTCCAGGCTGCAAACCATCACAGCGGTGCTGAACTCTGCAACGACGGCTATGCTGGTCATCGATAATCATGGCCAGATCACCAATATGAACGGCAAGGCACAGGATGTTCTGGGGGTAACAGAAGAAAATGCTGTTGGTAAATCATATCGTAAAGTGTTTCCGGATTCCCGTATTGTAGAAGAAACACTGAGGGGACACGAAGTGCGCGAAAAGATCATTCAATATAATATGAATTACTTAGTTGTCAGCAGTAATCCAATCTTGCTTGACGGCAACATCATTGGCGCCGTGCTGAATATCCAAGTGGGCAAAGAGATTCAGTCCATTGAAAATAAACTGCGCATCAAGACTGTGAGCAGCGGCTATGTTGCCCGCAGTGAATTTTCTGATATTCTTGGTACCAGTGCGGCAATCTGTACAGTAAAAGAGCGTGCGAGCGTCTATGCACAGGTAGACAGTACCATTATGCTCTACGGGGAATCCGGCGTTGGCAAGGAGCTCTTTGCACAGAGCATCCATAACGACAGCAAACGTCGGAACTATCCTTTTGTTGCAGTTAACTGTGCGGCGCTTCCTGAATCGCTGTTGGAGAGCGAGTTGTTTGGCTATGAGAAAGGTGCATTTACCGGAGCTCGCGCGGAGGGAAAAGCAGGTATTTTCGAAATGGCGCATCGCGGTACGATTTTTCTTGACGAGATCGGAGAGATGCCGCTGACACTGCAGTCGCGTTTGCTGCGAGTATTGCAGGAAAAAGAGGTGACTCGTATCGGTGGTAGCCGTGTTCTCCCGATAGATGTCCGCATTCTTGCAGCGACAAACCGTGATTTGCATGAGGAGGTCAAAAAAGGAAATTTTCGAAATGACCTTTATTATCGTCTGTGTGTTCTTGTGCTTACGATTCCGCCTCTGAGAAGAAGAAAGGAGGATATTCAATCGCTTGCAACGGCCTTTGCTGAACGCTTTTCCAGAAAGTATGAGAGGGCGTTTCGTGGTTTTTGTGAGGATGGCATTGATGCGCTTTGTCAATTGGATTTTCCGGGTAATGTACGTGAGCTCTCAAATCTCGTAGAGCGCATGGTGATTCTTAGCCGAAACGGCACGCTCGGACGCGATGTGCTGGAGGAAGCGCTTTCCGAGGAATTTGCCTACGAGCCAATTACGCAGGCTGCCGCTCGACAAGACTCGGATGAACTAGAGCGGCAGCACATTCTGCGTATATTAAATGAGTGCGGCGGACAGAAAGAGGAGGTAGCGCGGCTTCTTGGAATGAGCCGGACAACTTTGTGGAGGAAGTTAAAACGTTTTCAATTGACTGAATGCTGAATTGGCACGATTTTTGCTTTAACATGAGTATCGTGTGTGCATCCGATTTCTCATGAAGAGGTGATACTTATGCCCAAAGTCGGTTTGGTCGGCCCGTATAGCCCGGCAATGAAAGAGGCATTTTATGACAGCCTACCGCAGGATTACGAGGCTGTAGAGGTCACGGCCACTGATGATTATGAAAATCTTGCAGATGTGGATTACATCATCAACCGCACCCTGCCGATCGACGAAACTTTGCTTTCAATCTGTCCTAAACTTAAGTTTATCGCAAAATATGCTGTCGGTTTCGATAATATTGATGTTGCTGCCGCTGCGCAGCGCAATATTCCTGTAACCAATTGCAAAGGATTCAATTCAGACTCTGTCGCTGAGTTGACCGTTGCACTGATGATCGATTCCTGCCGGAATCTGTATCCGATGTACCTGGGGTTGCGCGAGGATAACTGGATGCAGGATAAATTTGTCAATACTTCGCTCACGCTGCGAGGGCAGACGGTTGGGATTATTGGACTTGGCAGCGTGGGAAGCCGAGTGGCAAAACTACTGAATGCATTTGGCTCAAAAGTGGTCTATTACGATGTGGTACGCCGCAGCGAGCAGGAAGAGAATGAACTGAATGTTTCATTCCTTGAACTGAACGACTTACTTGCGGTGTCGGACATTGTGACGCTGCACTGCCCAGGCTCAGCAAAAAATGAGCATCTGATCAACCGGGAGACATTGGCATTGATGAAACCGACGGCGATCCTGATTAACTGTTCCCGCGGTTCGGTGGTTGATGAAGAAGCCTTGTATGAGGCGCTTTCTGCGAGGAAACTTGACCGCGCGGCACTTGATGTGTTTGAAACAGAACCGCCGGTCGGTTCTGAACTGTTGGCATTACCCAATGTGATTGCATCTCCGCATGTGGGAGGGACGACAAGAGGACTCGGAGCTGGGATGATTCGCCTGTGCATGCAGTTTATCCTTGATTTTGCCGGGCACAAACCAATTCCGGTGCAGAACGTGGTCAATTATACGATACTCAATGATCCTGCAATTCTGGAGGTAATGGAATGAAAGATGAGAAAATGCTTGTCGTGGCAGCACATATTGGCGATTATCTGTGGCGCTGCGGTGGCTCTATTGCAAAATATGTCGCCGAAGGGACAGAAGTAAAAGTCATTATTCTCTCTGACGGCCTGCGCGGCGAAGCGAATGACTACTGGAAACGAGAGGATGCGACGATGGAGGGTGCAAAAGAAGTGCGCCGGTCAGAATGCCTTCGGGCTGCGGAGATTCTCGGTGTCAAGGATATTGAGCTCTGGGGGCTTCGGGATTATCCTATGGAACTTGGCGCAGAAGAGGTGGAAAAGCTCGCGCATATCTATCGGACCTTCCGACCGAACTTTATTGTCACACATGATGCGTACGACGCATTTAATCCTGACCATAACCTCGTCTCTGCGACGGTGCGTCAGGCGTATGCTGTTGCGTCAGGTGCAGGTTTCCGCGATGGCGGCCCCGTTTGTTCGCGTCAAACGCCGATTTTTGGCTTCGAACCGCATATGACGGAGATCTGTAGCTTCCAGCCTATGGTTTACGTGGATATTACCGACGTTTTTGAAAAGAAGGTTGAGGCGATGAAAGTCTTCTCCTCACAAACACATATGCTGGCTGCCTATACAAGAAAGGCGGAGATCCGAGGTTCTGAAGCAAAAAACCGCGGCAGCCGTCCCAATTGCAAGTATGCGGAGGCTTTCTCAGTTTTTCAGCCTATTGCATCCACTGGCCGCTTCGTTTGGTGAAAGATAAAACGATAAGGCAGCGCTGCGTTATTGAAATGCAGCGCTGCCATTATATCTGCTACGTTAAAAGATAACCTGACAAGAGGAGAATACAGTGAAAAAGTATGTGGATTTTACGCAGGGAAATATTGTCCGTGCAATCATATTGTTTTCTATTCCTCTCATCATGGGTGAGTTGCTGCAAAATCTTTATAACAGTGTGGATGCGCTGGTTGTCGGAAATTTGATCGATCAGCATGCATTGGCAGCGGTGACAGTGTGCGGGATGATCGCCAATATGGTCATCAATTTCTTTAATGGGATGTCGGTCGGTTCAAATATTGTTGTTGCAAAAGCAAGCGGGCGCGGAGACACTGACCGCCTTTGTAAGGCAATCTGCGCCGCGTTCTCATGCGCTGTGGTACTTTGGTTGCTGCTCGCGCTGCTCAGCGTTATTGCTGCACCTCGGCTTTTACAGTTGGCGGGCGCACAGCCCAATTATTTTAAGGACGCATTGACCTACCTTCGCGTCTATCTTGCAGGGGTAATGTTCACCGTCATTTATAATAATGCCGCAGGTATTCTCCGTGCGATTGGACGTTCAGATATTCCGTTCCGAATCCTTTTGATAGCATGTTGCCTCAATATTGTGCTGGATATTTTGCTGACTGGTGTGATGCGGCTCGGTATTTTGGGAGTTGGCATTGCGACCGTACTTTCACAGGGCGTTTCAGCAATGCTGGTTTATCATGCGATCAACCGTGCAATCAGACAGCCGTGTTTTAACCTTCGCATAATGTACGAGGAAGGGGGATCGGTTATTTCAGAAATGCTGCGTGTAGGTACGGCGGCGGGGATACAGAGTGTGCTGATCGGCTTCTCCAATATCTTTGTTACCCGTTATATGAATTCCTTCAGTACAGAAGCAGTTGCCGGTATAGGGATCGCGCAGAGGCTTGACCGCTTTGTGATCCTTCCGGCAAAATCGTTTGGTATTACTATGACTACCTACGTTGGACAAAATTTGGGAGCAGGCCAATATCAGCGGATTCGCCAAGGGACAAAAAGTTGCACTGCCATAGCACTTGGAATCACAATCGGGTTAAGCACCGTCATCTTTGCCTTTACTGAACAATGTGTGTCACTTTTTAGCTCGGTAAGTGAGGTTACTGACGTCGGAAAGAACATGCTGCGGGTGATGGCACCGCTGTTCTGGGTAATGGCGTTGCGTGAAATACTGCTCGGTACTCTGCGCGGCTGTGGACGAAACTTTTTTCCAACAATGCTGAGTTTGATTGGCATGGTCGGCATCCGGCAAGTATTTCTGGCGGTTACAGTGCATTGGAAATTTACGGTTGAAAATATTTATTATTGCTATCCTGTTGCTTGGATCGCAACGCTATTGCTGCTTGTGATTTACTACTTGACTGTAAGGAAAAGACTATTGCCGAGTAAAGAGAAAATTTAATCTTGCTGACCGAATCAAAGGAGTAATGAAAGACACAGAAAAGCAGCCGTACATTGGTATTGGAACGCCCGTTGTCAATTATCACATGACTCATCGCATCTTTGCTGATGGTACCGTGCTGGAAATCATGGATCATAAGATTTTAGATTCTGTTGCTATGGGGTATTATGGCGGCATTCAATATCAGCAGAAAGCAAATACTTTTGGTGGCGGTGTGTACCGTTATCTCCCTGGAACGAAAAACTTGCAGATTTCTGATCCGTCTCGTGTAGATATTGCGCGGGCGCGTTGGTATAACAATCGTTTTCTCACCTCTCATACGAAAACCCCTCGCCGTAGGTGGGCTTTGGATAATCGATGTTCAGCTCTTGCGGCGTGGGGGCGGTGAGAGGACTTGATGTTCCTGTAACCTATATTGCCTTGCCCCAAGCTGCAAAGTGAAAGTACAGAGATGTTTTGCCGCTTTGCGGCAAAACGTCTCTGTACTTTCGAGGTTGATAATTGTGTGATGAGGAAAGACCGTAAGCGTAAAACGTAGCCACGTATAAAAGGCCGCCATCTCAAGGAGCCGTTCGCTCACTGAGATGGCGGTCTTCTATTTTTGATGTGTGCAAATTAGGGCCGATCACTGTGCAGTGCATCGTGTATCC
>OGGH01000880.1_pt1 | contig 23946 bp, 23 predicted proteins | sample 1571161 | NCBI WGS metagenome assembly OGGH01 (sample SAMEA2582053, study PRJEB24529) | metagenome | biome: Human gut stool | place: China | collected 2011 | reverse complement strand
ACAAATAAAAACGCAATGCAAAGGCGGTGAGACAAATGGAAACCTTTCTTGGAATACTGATTCCCTTTCTCGGCACAACGTTGGGCGCGGCCTGCGTGTTCTTTATGAAAAGATCCCTTTCTGCTCATAGGCATGAAAAAGGACAGTCGATTTTCTCGGCTGTCCTTTGTAGACGATATTCTGTTTTGTAGAATTCGTTTTGAATTATCAATTTTCCTGTTGAGCAATATATTCCGTTAGTTCAAATGGAATATAGAAACCACTATAATCTTCAAGATAAATCGTCTGCCCACCTTCAAGTTGATAAATAGGGCAACCAGCATACTTTTCGTCAAGGTTGGTGGCGGTAAAATCTATACTTGGGTCAGAAGTGGAATTATGTGTAATGCTGCGAAGATAACCTAATTCTGTACTATTGGCAGGAAGTGAGGCGATATTTTCTCCTTTTTGCGTATATATAGCACCATTGACTGCGATTTTATCTTGGTAAGCAAAATGATTGAAGATAAAGAAAGCACAAAATAGGATAGCAACGGTGGCGAGAATTGTTGAACACACGAGAACAATTTTTTTCTTTTTCCACGTATTTTTGAAGTGTTTTAACGGCGCAATACTGCCCTCAACGGGAATGACTACCTCGCTCTTCATGGCTTCATATTTTTTTTTGCATTCTTCGCAATGCTCCAAATGCTTTGCCACCATATTGCGAGTATCGTCGCTAACAACTCCGTCAACATATAAGGGAAGAATATCTTTAATCGTATTACAGGTAACTTCACTCATTACTCAACACCTCCATATATTCTCTAATCTGCATTTTCGCTCGGTAAAAAACCACACGCGCCCAACTTGGGCTTTTGCCAAAAAGTAAAGCGATTTTCTCAAACGATAGCTCGCCAAATACCCGTAAAGAAAAAACTTCTTTGTAGGGTTCTTTCATCTCATGTAAGTATTGATGAATACGAAACGCTGTTTCTTCGTCGGCAAACCTCTCGGTTAAATCGGACTGCGGGTCAGATAGTTCCTCGTGGGGTTCGTGCTCTCTAAATATTTTTTGCCGCTTGCAATAGGTGTAATATGTGTTCTTTGCAATTGTAAAAAGCCATGCCCGAATATCTTTTTTCCCGTCAAAACTGTCTAATGATTTCAGTGCTTTTGTAAATGCTTCCTGCGTGATTTCCTCGGCTATATTTTCATCGGCAGATAAGCTACACATATCCGTCAAGAATGAGGGCGGACATTCTCAGCCTCTGACCGCCAAGATTGATATTTGCTTCCGATGAATAAGGACTTGAAATCCGGTGAAAAAAATCAATGCTTACCTGATCCGTGAAATATCTGCCGTCTGCGCGTATGGATTGCACCGTTCCGCGATTCGCGGTATCGTGCAGTTGGTACACGGCTTCGCGTGACCTTTTGTGGTTTAGCTGCATATCGTCCGAATCCGTGAAGTGCAAATGTGCGCCCTGCGTACAGGGCATCGAATATGCCGTCCAAAACCGCCAGAAACGGAAAAGGCCTTGTGCCGCGTTCAATACGCTGCGCAGGGCTTTCCTATGTTGTAGATTTCTGATTGCACTCGCACCGCTGTTTTTCTTGTCATGCTTTATGCAAGGCTGTCATTTGGTTGATTTTTAGAGGGTTAGGTTTATCCAAATTAGTATAAAACTTTTATTTTCTGTATTTTGAGGGAGTAAATCCATAATACCTTTTGAATATTTCAATCAATCTACTGGGGTTGGAGTATCCAACAATTCTTGAAATTTCCGCAATGGTGAGGTCGGTCTGAATAAGCATATGCTCGGCTGCAGAGATCCTTTTCCTCTGAATGTATTCAGTAATGGACATATTATAAACTGACTTAAATAGCTTTTTCATTTTGCTTTCACTCATACATGCAATGGTGGAAAGCGTCTGCAACGTAATATTAAAACTGTAATGTTCGTCCATGTAATGCGTTAGTTCAGCTAATGCCTGCAAATCTGTTTTGTTAATGGGCTGGCCATTCTCTTCATTTAGTCTGTTTTCTTTCAAATATGAAGCAAGATAAGAGATGATTTCATATATTTTTGCTTCTACTGTAATTCTGGACGCTTTCATGGAAAGCAGATACTCATATAGGCTTTGCATAGCATGATTAACATTTGGTAAATAGAATTTCCCTTTTTCTTTGAAAAAATCAGAAAAGTTCACTTCAAGATCACCGGAAATTTCCTGGAGATACTGATCAATAAATTCCTGGTCAACCTGCACGGTAATACATCTTAATGGAATCTGAGGATGATAAATAGCTTTATACTTTTCAGATGGTTCATAGCAGCGCAATGTATTCGGAGAAATATTTTGATACGGATAGAATTCATCTCCTGCGCCACTAATATAGAGAGCAAGTACATAACCAGACCCAATATGTTCTCCGACCATAGTTTCCTGGTTAAATCTTATATCTGTCGCTGTAATGATGAAATCGTGGTGAACCTCACTCGTCCATTGAAATCCGGTTCCATATTTTGGGTTGATCTTATAATATGTTCCGTGCTCTATTGGATTCTTTATCGATTCAACAAAGAAATCATCTCGTTTAACTTCTATCATTGGCTCCTCCCAAAGATACCTCGTTTAGATTTATTAATACCTTGTTTAGACTTTATATCTGTTTTGCCCTTTACAGTTAGCTACATCTAATTATAATGAAAGAGTTGATGTATGTCAAACCGTTTTTAAGCAAAAAGAGGTGTATATTTGAAGCCAATGCGCAGTTTATATAAAAAACTATTTCATTATGTCCCAGATAAAAGAATTTGGGCATATTTCTCCATGGCACTATCTGCCGCTGCCGTCTGCTCATATATGGGAGCATATTGGTTTCTGTGGCAGTCCATTGTGTCTATTCTGGTTATTCCCGTATATGAGAAGGCTATGTATGACGCAATTATTGTAGTCATACTTATGATTTTACGAGGCATTCTCAACATTGCATCGGCAACGTGTTCCCACTACTTAGGCTTCCGGCTTGAAACAAACTTAAGGAAAAATGGGCTTCATAAATTATTGGATGCCTCTTCTTCCTTTTTTGACCATAACAGCTCTGGAGAGATTCGAAAAATTATTGATGATAACGCAGCAGAAACACACAAAACAGTGGCCCATTTGATTCCGGACAACGTCACTGCTGTTATGACGCCGGTGTTAATGTTTGTGCTGATGTTTGCAATAGACTATCGCCTTGGTATTCTCCTGATCCTTACAACTGTGATTGGTGTTCTTCAGTATCGTAAAATGTCCGGTGGTACTGAATTTCTGTCTGGCTATTCAGCGGCGCTTCAAAAAATGAGTGCGGCAACAGTAGAATATGTCAGAGGAATGCAGATCATAAAAATCTTCGGTGTAACTGTACAGTATTACAAAACTCTGATTAACTCGATCAAAGAGTACAAACAGTACGTCTATCAGTATAGCCTCAGCTGTAAGAATCCCTACGTCGGATTCCAGGTTCTGTTCAACGTGTTTTATGCTTTTGCTGTACCAGCCGCAGTTGTATTCATCAGCTATGGAGAACCTGCTATGCTAATCCTGGCAAAGATTGTTTTCTTTGCTGTGTTCTCCGGAGCTGTATTTACTTCTTTCACATCGATCATGTTTACGGGGCAGGATAACTTTGGCGCACAAAATACGCTGAATCGGCTTGATGAGCTGACTACTTCTATGGATCAGGCAAAGCTTCCACATGGAAACGAAGAGACCTTCCAAGATTTCAATATTGAATTTCGTCATGTTGACTTTAAGTATGATGACAACTTCGTGCTGAAGGATTTCAGCCTGACACTTCATCAGAATAAAACTTATGCGCTCATCGGGTCTTCCGGAGGAGGAAAATCTACCATTGCAAAGCTGATTTCAGGGCTTTATCCTGTCGATGGCGGCGAAATTCTGATTGGTGGAAAGAACATTCAGAGTTATTCTGAAAAAGCTCTCATTCAGAACATCGCATTTGTTTTCCAGCGCAGTCAATTACTAAAGACCTCAATTTACGAAAATGTCCGAATCGGAAATCCTCAGGCAACACGGCAGCAGATTATGGATGCACTTGACGCAGCGAACTGCACATCCATCCTTGACAAATTCCCCCAGCGGGAGATGACCGTCATAGGGGCAAAGGGCGTATACCTTTCCGGTGGTGAGGTGCAAAGGATCGCCATTGCAAGGGCTATTCTAAAGAATGCGAATATCGTCATTATGGATGAGGCTTCTGCAGCTGCAGATCCGGAAAATGAATACGAGTTGCAGCAGGCTTTCCAAAAACTGATGAGGGGCAAAACAGTTATCATGATTGCACACAGGCTGTCCTCTATTCAGAATGTAGACCAGATCCTGTTTGTCCAGAATGGAAAAGTTGTGGAACAGGGAACCCACAATGAACTGATGGCCTGCAATGGACGTTATAAGGATTTTCAGGATGTATACTGCAAGGCAAATCAGTGGAGGTTGGCATGATGAAGACATATCTAAAAAGAGCCTTCCAGCTGAGTGATTCGGGTGTGAATGGCCTTGCAAAATCAATCTGGTCATTCTTTCTCTATTATGTTTCTTTTGTACCGCCGATGATCTGTGTTTTTCTGTTTGCAGACAGGCTGTTGAATGGAAATACCGGGAAACCGGTGGTATATCTCCTGTTTATGCTGGCAGCGACCCTGGTGATGTACTTAGTTATTAACTATAACTATAAAACGACCTATGATGAAACCTACCAGGAATCTGCAAATTTAAGAATTGATCTGGCGGAACAGCTTTCCAAACTGCCCCTATCCTATTTTTCAAAGCACAATTTGTCTGACCTTGCTCAAACAATCATGGCAGATGTGGCTTCGATTGAGCATGCTTTTGCGAACGCAGTGGCTAATTCCATAGGGTTTGCAATTTACTTTTTGGTTATCAGCGTAGCCCTTCTGATCATGAATTGGAAATTAGGTCTCTGTGTATTGCTTCCCGTTCTTACTTCTGCTTCGGTTCTTTTCCTGACAAAGAAACTGCAGGTCAAAGATGTAAATAAACATTATGATAAGTTGAGAGATATTTCCGAAAGCTTTCAGAATGCAATCGAACTGAATCAGGAAATTAAAAGCTATGGGTTGAAAGAAAAAGTAGAAGCTCAAATGGACCAGCAGTTGGATGAGTCAGAAAATCTTCAATGGAAAGCTCAGATCACCCAGACGATTCCTGTTACAATCGGCCAGACTTTATCTATTCTTCCTATTGGAATCACGGCGACTGTTGGTCTTTCAATGCTCGCCTCCGGTCAGGTAAGTATCCTGATTCTTCTGGGCTATATTATTATGGCGGCGAAACTCAGCGGGGCCATGGGTGGTGTTTTGCTCTATCTGACGGAAATCTTTTATTTGGACGCAAGAATTGCCCGGATTGGTGAAATCAAGAATCATGAACTTCAGGGCGGAGAAAAGGCAGTCCTTTCAGATTTCAATGTAGAAATAAAGGATGTTTGTTTTTCCTACCAGAAAGACACCCAGGTGATTCGCCATGCATCCTTTACGGCGGAGCAAGGACAGGTAACCGCATTGGTCGGTCCCAGCGGCTGCGGAAAAACAACAATGCTTAAGCTCATCAGCAGACTATATGATGCAGATTCCGGTATCGTTCAGATCGGAGGAACCGACATACGAGAAATTCACACTGATAGCTTGTTCAAGTATGTTTCCATTGTTTTTCAAGAAGTCATTCTATTTAATACTTCTATTATGGAAAATATTCGCCTTGGGCGGCTGGATGCTTCTGACGAAGAAGTAATACGAGCTGCAAAACTGGCTGGTTGCAATGAGTTTGTCAGCCGTCTGCCAGATACCTACCAGACAATAATCGGGGAAAATGGAGCCAAACTCTCCGGCGGAGAACGTCAGCGGCTGTCCATTGCCAGAGCAATCCTGAAGGATGCTCCAATTATCATTCTGGATGAGATTGCTGCATCGTTAGATGTGGAAACAGAAGTCCAGATACAGACTGGATTAAATCATTTGATTCAAGGCAAGACCGTGATTGTTATTTCACACAGACTGAAGTCTATTGAAAATGCAGATAAGATCGTCGTTATGAAAGCAGGTACGGTAGAAGCCTGTGGAAAACATGCTCATCTGCTGAAACAGTCGCCCACATATAGAAAGATGATTGAAAAGTCCAATCTGGCAGAGAAATTTACCTACTAAGCAGGTCACCCTTCAGATGCAGACCGCACTGAAGGGTAACATAAAGGCATTTAGTTAACTATGTCTAACTGATTTCTGATGTGAGGAGGTGCATTATTTGAAGAAATATATTGGAAAAAGGATCATTAGCTTCCTCATTGTGCTGGTAGGCGTCAGCATTCTAAGTTTTTTGTTGATTGCTTGGTCCGGAAAAGATCCTGCAGAAATTATTGCACACCGAGGCGTATCCAATCCTACGCCGGAACAGATTGAGATGATTCGGGTGGAAATGGGATTGGATCAACCTCTCCCTGTGCGATATATTCAGTGGCTTTCCGGAATGTTTACAGGAGAACTTGGGACTTCTTTGACCACTCATCAACCGATTGTAAAGGATCTGCACAAGTATCTGGCTACGACCACATCTCTTGTAGGGATGGCTATTCTATGGATTATCGTGCTCACCGTTCCGATTAGTTTGCTCTGTGCCAGAAAGCGGAACCGCCTTTTCGATCAGGTTACCAGAGGCATTACTATCTGCGGTATTTGTGTGCCAACTTTCTGGCTGGGATTCCTTCTTCTACTGTTCTTTGCGATTCATCTGAAATGGTTCAGTGTCTTACCAAGTCCAGGTTGGAGGGGCTTTTTACTACCTTCATTTGCCCTGGCGGTTCCCAGTTCGTGTTCACTCATCCGAATTATGCGTTCCTCTCTTCTGGCTGAATTATCTTCTGATTATGTTCGGTTTGCAAAAGCCCGTGGACTATCTGCCAACAGAATTCTGGTATGCCACATTCTGCGAAATGCCTTACCGCCTGTTGTTACAATTTTCTTTCAGCAATTCGGCTTTCTAATTGCCGGAGGGGCGGTAATCGAAAGTGTTTTTTCAATCAAGGGAATCGGAACTTATCTGGTGGACAGTGTGATTGCAGCAGATACGATTGCAGTTTCTACCTGTATAGTCGTCATTGCAGCAATTTTTGTCGTCGCAAATTTCATGGCAGACATAATCAACCGTCTGCTTTGTCCATGGATGGTGAGGGAAGAAAATGATACATAAGCTACTCAAAAGGCCGCAGGCAATCATCGGTCTGTGCCTGATTGCTATTGTGATTGTAATTGCGATTGCAGCACCTGCTTTTTCGCCTCACGACCCTGAATTGGTGAATTTATCGCAAAAGTATGCTCAGCCTGACGCAGAATACCCTCTTGGAACAGATCAATTGGGCAGGTGTACCTTATCAAGGCTGCTGTATGGAGCCAGATATTCCATCGGAATCAGTTTACCTGTGCTGCTGATTTTGTCTGTGATTGGTCTGATTGTCGGTACTTTTAGCGCCTGTGCTGGAGAAAAAGCAGACCATTTCATTACTATACTCTGTGATGTGTTTATTGCTTTTCCTTCTCTTATCATTGCTATTGCTGTCATAGGCGTTCTGGGGAACGGACTCCAGAACATTGCCGTTTCTGTTGTGATAGCGACCTGGGCTTGGTTTGTTCGTATTGTCAGATCTTATTCCGTTCAAGAAATGGGTAAAGATTATATCCTGGCAGCCCGGATTTCTGGGTGCAATACAGGAAAGCTGGTCTTCAGACATCTGATTCCTAACATTCTGCCACAGTTTCTTGTGTATGTTTCCACTGGTGTCGCTTCTTCCATCATTATGGTTTCCAGCTTTGCTTTCCTCGGACTTGGCCTTCCCTCCGGCACACCGGAATGGGGTGCCATGTTAAATGATGCCAGGACAGCGCTTTACTCTCATCCGGAATTGCTAATCTATCCAGGCTTGTGCATCTTCGTAACGGCAGCAGGCTTCAATTTATTTGGAGAAGCACTCCGTGATATTCTGACGCCGGAGGAGGACAGCCTATGATGCCATCACTTATGATTGATCATTTAAGCATTAATCTTCGGTCAGGCACGGATAACTTGGTTTCTGAAATATCCTTTGCAATCAAAGAAGGAGAGTCTTTGATCTTGTTAGGCCAGTCAGGCAGCGGCAAAACAATGACCTGTAGTGCGGTGCTAAACTTATTGGACCCTAAAAAATTTAAGGTGTCGGGTTCCATTTTCTTCGGCGAGACTGATCTTTTGAATTCGTCAGAAAAGCAGAGACGAGGAATATACGGAAACCAGATTGTCTATATCCCGCAAAATCCAATGACTGCATTGGACCCTTCTATGCGTATTGGCAGACAGATGGATGAAACGCTACGGCTTCATTCCGACAAATCCCGCCAGCAGCGTTACAACTATATTCTGCGGCTTCTGCATGATGTAGGCTTAGATGATCCTGACAGGGTATACAGAGCATACCCCCATATGCTTTCCGGAGGAATGCTTCAGCGTGTCATTATCGCAATGGCTATGATGCTTGATGCAAAATTCGTGCTTGCCGATGAGCCGACAACTGCTTTGGATGTGATTCACAGAAATGGAATCATAGATTTATTTTCGCAGATGAAAGCAAATGGAGTTGGGATTTTTATGGTAACTCATGATTTCGCAACAGCTCTTCAATTAGGTGGAAACGTGTTGGTGATGAAAGAAGGAAAAATTATAGAATCCGGTGAAGTTCAATCTGTCTTCGATCATACCACAGAACCTTATACAAGGTCGCTGATTGAAGCTTACTCCCTTTCCTGTGCTTTCACGAAAGGGGCGGAATCATGATTAAAGTCAACAACCTATCAAAAGAATTTCACGAACAAGGCACAAGCAACGAGCTTCTGGCCGTTGATCATGTAGATTTTACTATTCAGAATGGTTCATTTTGCGCTTTGGTAGGAGAAAGCGGATCTGGTAAAAGCACTTTGGCTCAGCTCATGTGCGGTCTTCTGGTTCCATCTTCTGGAGAGGTACTGTTTGAAGGAAAAAACATTTCCCTCTGCCGGGGCAAGCAAAAGCAGGTACTGCGATCTAAAATACAGCTGATTCTTCAGGATGGCAAGGGAGCAATGGACCCTCGCTTTACGGTATATCAAATCATTGCAGAGCCAATTCGCAATTTCAGAAAACTCAGCAAAAAGGAAGAAGAACGGGAAATCAATGATCTTCTTACCATGATGGAGCTTCCCGAAGAGATCAAGCTGCGAAAAGCTCATGAGCTATCCGGTGGACAACAAAAACGTGTATGTATTGCAAGAGCGTTAGCGGCCCAACCGGATGTGTTGATTTTTGATGAAGCAGTCAGTGGGCTGGATGTCCTGGTTCGTAAACATATTCTTGATTTGCTGAAGCGACTCCATCAGGAGCGAAAAATGACTTGCTTTTTCATTACCCATGACCTGGACGTTGCGCTATATCTTGCAGACCGTGTGATGGTGATGCGCTGCGGTAAGATTATCGAAGACCGTACATTTCACGGTTCGACAGACTGCTTTACACATCCGTATACCAAGCTTCTGCTGCATTCTATTGCTCCATATTTGGGTTAAACCATTCAATAAATACGTATACCCTGCTGAAAAGCATGATATAAAAATAAATAAAGGAGATTTTGTACATGAAACTGAAAAAACTTTTAGCTTTCGGACTCGCACTTGTGATGTGCCTTGCTATGGCTGCTTGCGGCACGAACCCTGGCGAGAAAACCGATGCAGAGCCGGTCTCAATCACTGTCACCGAGAATTGGGACTTTTCTGTAGGCTTCTATCCTGTCATCACGCCTATGGTATCCAGCACTTATGGTGCCGGATTCTGGAGTCGTAATTTTTACAACACTCTGGTAAGCTACGATGATAACGGGAAGATCCAGGGCGAGTTGGCTGAAACCTGGGAAATCAGTGATGACGGCAAGACTTACACCTTCCATCTGCGTGATGGTGTCAAATTTTCTGACGGTACTCCTCTGACTTCCGAGGCAGTAAAGATGACCCTTGAAGCAGTAGTAACCAATCTGGGTCCCCAGAATGGTGCCTTCGGTAAGCTCACTACTTTGTTTGACAAGCTGGAAACCCCGGATGAAAAAACCTTTGTAATGACTTTGAAGACCCCTTATTACGCTGCTCTTGACAATCTGACCATGGCGCTGCCTCTTGGTATTGTGAATCCCGCAGCCTTTGAAGGCGGCGTAGAAAAGGCTTACGAGAATTGCGTGAGTGCAACTATGGGTACTGGTCCCTATATGTTTGACCGGGTCGAGGGAGATACCTATACCTTTATCCGCAATCCCTACTACTGGGGCGAAGCTCCTGAAGTGGACGAGTTCAAAGTCAAAGTGATTCCTGATAATGCTGCAAAAATTCTTGCTCTGCGCAACGGCGAAATCGATGCAATTCTCGGCTCCAGCAGACTTAGCGCAGAAGGCTACACGGAAATTTCCCAGGATGCCGCTTTCGGTCATGCCATGGATGACAGCACCAACCAAACTCGTTATCTGGGTATGAACCTGAATAAGGCTCCCTTTAATGATCCTCTTGTAAGGGAAGCAGTATCCTACGCTGTTAATCAGCAGGAGTTGGAAACCTCTGTTTTCGATGGTCTGGAGACTGCTGCCGAAACCCTCTTTACGAATGAAAAGCCCAACTGCGGTGTGGAGGTTAAGACCTATCCTACCGACATGGAAAAGGCAAAGCAGCTCATGAAGGAAGCCGGCTATGAGGATACCAATGATGACGGTATCCTGGAGAAGGACGGAACTTCTCTCGCCATTCATTTCAACTATTCTCAGAGCCTTGCAAGTGTTGACAATGCAGTTCTTTCTATTGCAGCTTCTCTTAAAGAACTTGGCTTCGATGTTACTATTGATGCAGTAGACATGAACACCTGGTATGGAGCCTTGATGGCTGGCGAATATGATCTGACCTTCTACAATACTGCTGGCGGTTCCTTTGACCCTGCAACAGATATGAGCAATATGGCTCCTGGCGCTATGGGTGATCCGATCCTCTGCCAGTTCTCTGCTTTCTTTGAGAATCCTGAAATTTTCGCAGAATTGGACTCCACTTCTGATTCTCAGCGTGTGCAGGAAATCTATGGAATGATTCTGAATGGTATTGCAGATCAGAATCTTCTGGTGCCTGTAACCGGCACTCACGATCTGGCTCTGTGGAATACTGATAAGATAACTGGCTATGACTTCTACACAGATGCCAGCTACGTAGACATTGCATCTGTTCATGTGAAATAATGTCCAGCAGTGTGGCTGAGGCGGTTACAAAAGAAAGACTTCATTCTTCAGGAGAAGACTATCTAAAAGCCATATTTATTCTTGAAGCGCAACATGGTTCAGTTCGTTCAGTAGAGGTTGCTGAGTACATGAATGTATCTAAAGCGAGCGTTAATCATGCAGTTAGGCACACGCGAAATCAGGCACATTATTTTGAATAATCAGGTTGTCAACTCATCCAGGGCGCTCCATTCACTCAAACACACCGTGCCAAAATCACACAAAAATATTGCCATACATATGGTAGATCACATTAGAAGATTGGGCGTTTTCCCAGCTAACTACGCATTAGATTTAGGCGAATTTATTGACAGCAACGGTAATTCGTATATAGACATTGTAGAGTTAAATCCCATATCATGTTCTATGTGCTATGTAAATAATAGCATCTATGCTGATGTGGTTCCTGAGATTGGCGAATGTCAGCGCCAACTAATGATGGGTGCTGAGTTTTGCTACGATGCCATCGCAAATCCAAAGAATTACGATATGCTGAGAATATCCAATAAGAGTTATACTTATACTTCGGATAACCAATACGCTCTTTTATAGTTTGCATATCATAGAGGGTTTTAGAGCAATTCTGGAAGTGACGCTTGTTTCTTTCTCTGTGTTAAATCTCCGATAGAGTGAGTCCTTCTGGGAGGTCCATCATGAACCTCCCCTGGGTTCAGCAAATGGGCGCAGTCCTCCCTTGGCGGAGGACTGCGCTTTTTTACGGACTTACTGCACGGAATACAGGTTGGATGTGCTGCTCCCATTGTCACGGTAGCGTGGGATCTTTTGCAGGTATCCATGTTGCTCCAGATCCGTCAATGCCCGTTTGACCGTGGAGCGTGACAATCGCATGTCGGACGCAATCGTCTTGATTCCTGGCCAGCATTTTCCCTCGCTGTTTGCACGGTCACGCAGATACATATAAACTGCCCTCGCTCTGGAGGGCAGTTCGGTGTCGGCGTAAATTGTTCCAAAGTAACTCATAGATCCTCCTCACCGTAAGTTTTCATCTGCTTGCCGCCCCTGCGCCGAGGCTTATCTACAGCAGGCTCATGGGCAATGCCGCCGCGTCCGGAAACGGCATAGGCTCCACGCATATCCGCATTTTCCGCCTTATTTGACTGCGGGAGGTTACGCTCCAGATCTTCACGGTTGGCATAGGCTACCGCACGATCTGCCCGCTCCGGTACGATATAAGGCTCCTCGAAGGTGATACCCCATTCAAGGAAAAGCCGCAGGCGGGTACGCATGGGATGCTGTCCCGTCTTTTGGACAATAAAATTCCCCTTGGGAATAGACTTCAGCTCATCTGGCGTCAGCAGTGGACGCTCCATCATTTGCAGACTCTGGCTGGGGTCGTTCTTTCCCCTGCTCACCGATCCAGACAGAACGGTGCGGTTTCCGAGCGCCTTGGACAGCACCTCCGCCGTCTGGCTGTTGGGTGCGAAGCCGCCGAAGATGGTGTCCTGGCAGTTGTCCTGAATAATTTCGCTTCCTTCTTTTCCGTAGTTTTTTTCAAGCTGCGCTAAGGACTGAATGATCGGCACCAGCGTCAGGCGGCGGGAACGGCCTGCGGAGAACAGCGGAAGGACATCGAAGGGCGGCATAGTGCCGAACTCATCACAATACAGTACCGCACGGTTTTGCAGCTTCCCTCCGTTTTCATCCGCCACAGCAAACAGTTCACGGCTCAGATTTTGAATCATCAAGCCCGCCATGAAGTTTTTGGTGGTGTCCTCCTCCGGAAGAATAAGAAAGATGGCAGACTTTTCAGAAGCAAACTTCTCTGCATCGATGGCGCTGTCGAAGCAAAGCACCTGCTCCAGTTCCGAGTCCAGAAATGCATTGAGACGAGAAAGCACCGTGGACATGACAGAGGCCATGGCCTGCTCCGCACTATTGAGTGCAGCTCCCGCAAACCATTTGGCCTTGTGGTCAGGAGGCAGCTTGCCCATCAGAAGCTGGAAGTGACTCTTGCCCTTTACCTTGCTGGGTTCCAGCAGATCCTGCACCAGCTTGAAGACAGAGACGATGTGCCGGCGCTCCTGTGGATGCTCCTTATCCGGCGGCAGAAACTCCGCCAGTATCAGAATGACCGAAGTGAGCAACCCCTCCGCCGCATCATAGAAAAAGGCATTCTGTCCGCGGTTGCTGTCATCGCCATCGGGGTTGACAATGGTTTTGGCGAGAATCTTAGCGTACTTCTCCGCCTTAGCTCGAGCCGCCAAGTTTTTGGGATCTTTCCTTGTGATGTCCATGTAGCGGTTGACCAATGTCAGCAGGTTGTTGCCGTCTGAACGAGTGGGATTGCGCAGATCAATAACAGATACATTGTAACCGTAGCAGTTTTTTGCAATCGTGCCGTAATTGCGGGCCAGGTCGCCCTTGCTGTCCAGCGCCAGCCAGCTCATACCGGAAGCGCAGCCATATTCCAGATTGGGGTACAAGAAGAATGCAGTCTTGCCAATACCGCTGGCGCCGATCATGAGGCAGTGAATGTCATCGCTGTCTACCAGTGCGGTGAGCTCCTGCGGTTTCCCCTTACAGCCGAGAATCAATCCCTGCTCCGTGGGGAGGTTCTGTCCGCTGCGCCACTCTCTGACTTTGAAGGGCACATGGGCATAGGTCTGCTTGATTTCCTTGTCGGTGGCCCATCGGGCTGTGCCGTGCTGCCCATCGCCCACAGTGCGGGATTTGATATTGCCAAGGGTATAGTGATGAGACATCATGGACAGCCCACCGATGACAAGGAACATTGTTGCTCCCGCTGCGATCAGGATCCAGATACTTGCGTTCAACATTTCACCTCATTTCATTCATAGCAAAGCCCTGAGCGTTTTCGATGCTCAGGGTCAGATCGTCATTCCAGTCTTTGTTTTCCGGGATCAGGCGCTCCACGGAATAGCGCATTTCCAACTGCTCCCGCATCCGGCGGCTGGCCTGATGACCGGCTTCATCATTATCAAGACAGAGCAGAATGGTATCGAGCTGCGGCGCTTGTTCCAACATCTGCAATACCGGCTGAATGGATGTGCCGCAACAGGCTACATAGCTGTGCCGCTGCCAGTTCTCCGGATAAAGGGTGATGAAGGACAGCATATCGATGGGCGCTTCAAACACATACAGGCTTCTGTCTGTGCCGACATAATGGAAGCTGTATCGTGGGTCGCTGCTCTCCACATTCAGGCGGAAGGCTTTTCCGTAGCTGTTGGCGCTGCGCTTGTGGGCGTGGCGAGGGACACCCTCCGTATCCATGCCGACAAACACGGCGTTGTGATACTCGGCATCTTCATACAGAAGTCCGGCCTTGGCGAAGTGCGCCACCACATCTCTTGCGATGCCGCGATGCTTGATGAGATACGCAAACACTCTGCGCATCTCTTTGTTGGCGGGCGGCAGTGCAAATGGTTTCACCGGTTCCTCGGTGCGCTCCCCGGCAGAGGGATACGCTGTTCCCAGCTCACCACCCAACAGTAGTGTCACTGCGTCCGGGTAGCTGAGACCATAGAAGCGCTGCACAAAGCTGACGGCATGTCCGCCTCGCTCCTCCGCATGGTCATACCATTCGTTGCCTCGGACAGTCACGCTGTGGTCACTGGCAAGGCGTTTTTCTCTGCCGGAGGAAAGTAGCTTTTCACCGCGGCAGCGCAGAAACTCCTCCAGATCCACTGCGGCGGCGCGCTGTTTCTGTTCTTCGGTGAAATGAATATAGCTTGACATGGAGACCTCCTTTTTTACATACTCTGCTGATACTGCGTCTGCTCCTCATGGTCATCCGCCTTGTGACCCATGGCCATACGTTTCTCCATAAGCCGTCTGCGGCGTTTGGAATCGATGCGGATCCCCGCCGGGTTACTTGGTGGAACGGAATTGCTTTGGAATATCCTACTCATGTGATGGAGTAGTTTGGTTGCTGCCAGCATGACAGACGGATCCCGGAACTGGTCAAAGCGGTCGAGAAAAAATCGTGCATACTCATTGCCTTGTGCCGCGGCTCGGATCAGCCATTCTCTGGCCTGCTCACGATCCGGAGGAACATCCCTCCCAAAGAGATACAGCTTGCCCAAGGCGTACTGTGCAAATTGATTTCCCTGATCAGCGGAGGCTGTCAGGTACGCAAGAGCCTTTTCCACATCCTTCGGTACAAACTCACCGGTGAGATAAATCTTTCCGAGACGATACTGTGCAAATTGACTGCCATGGTCTGCGGCCTTGTCAAGCCATTCCATCGCTTCATCCCATCGTTTTTGCGTGAGGAGCAGCCTCCCGAGGGCGTACTCCGAGAAATCATTACCGGCTTCTGCCGAGCGCCGAAACCACTGTTCTGCCTTTGCATGGTCACGCAAGGTGGAGAGATCATCCCGATAGAACTTACCAAGCTGATGCGCCGCAACGGTATATCCCTCCTCCCAGAGCTGCTCCAACGCTTTGACCGCTTCTGCGTGTTCCGCATCCAGTGCATAGATGTCCTGCAGGACAGCCTTTGCGGCGCGGTAACGCTGCGCCTGCTCGTACACGCTGTAGGACTGATGCTCCTCCTTCTGAGTTTCCAGCTCCGGGTCATCCTGCATTCCATCATCCTCAAAGGTCGGGAGGCCGAGACGAATGCTCTCGGCCTCCCGGATGATGTCGTTCTTGATTTTGCGAAACTCCTTGCGTTGAGATAGCGGGAGTCGTTCCCACGGGGTACTGTGACCGTAGCACTCGTTCAGTTCCTCATGGATCTGATTCCACACCTCATAGCACTCAGAGACCTCCGGCAGCTCCGCCAGCGCATCCACGATGGTATCAACAAGCTGCTTCAGCGGCTTCTTGAGATAGCCATACTGTTTCTTTCCAGTAGTCGTTTCCAGTGCCTGCACAAGCTGTCGCATGTTGTCCTCGATGATCGGGCTGTCGCAGATCTGGTGCTGCATCCGGCTGATCATTTCCCGCATGGCATTCTGCGCTGCCTCCACCAAGTCTGAGTAGGCCGCATCCTTGCGCTCATAGATTTGCTGCATCTCATCCCGGAAGATAGCATTGGTCAGCTTTGAGCGCATCGCCGCGATCCCGTCCTTGGTCAGGAAGCCTTCCTTGGGATCATCGGACCAGACCATCATGTGAATGTGCGGGTGATGCCCTTCGTCATGGAAGGCGGCATACCAGTGAAAGTTCTCGAGCGATATCTTCATCGACTTCGCCAGCGTCGGTGCGTTCTCCATGAGGAGTGCGCGCCACGCATCGGCGTTGTCGTATTCCAAACGGGCGGCATCCTCACGGCGCAGAGAGTAGATGATGGTCCACACATTTCCCTCATGCGCTTCCAACTCCGACATTGCCGTGGCAAGATCTACGGCAGTGGCAGAACTGAACAGGCCATGAGTACCTCGCTTCTGCACGCGGGGACGGGTAGCAATGTACTGCATGTATCCGCTCTCCGGGTCTATTTCGTGAAGGTTAGCATCCAGTGCCATACTGATAAATGCGGAAGCCGTACCGAGCGTCGGCGTTTTGCAGTAGTCCTCGTACTCAAACAGTTCCACCGCATCCGGAAAGTCATGGAGCAGTTTCTGGATGAGCTCACGCTGACCTTTTGTGACCGCACTGTTTCCGGCAAGCTTCTCCACACCTTCACGGGTAGCAATGTAGCGCATGTACCCGCCTGCTTTCCCAGATTTGATATAGCCGCTCTTCTGTACGAGCTTCGCCATCGCTTACACCGATTTCTGAAAGTCCAGTACATCCTTGAAGGATATACGGCCATTGGTCCGCTTCATATCACGGATGGCCTTGCCGCGCAGTCGCTCATACGCTCCTTCATCGATGTCGGTATCATAGGCAATGATCTGCGCCATCAGGTTGATGTCCACGCCCTGCTTGAAAAGCAGAGAACTGATGCGGCCTGCGAAACCGTCCAGCGTTCCGGTCAGCGTTGCGGAGAGTACTTCAGGCAGAAACGCACTGGCGTTCTTCGTGTTCAAGTAGCCGACATAGAACTTGAGCGCATTCATCACGAACTCGCTTCGGCTGCTGCAGTTATCCAGCTTCAGGTGCATGTCGATCTCTCTGTCCATATCCTCAGTGATCCAGAAAGCCTTTTTGATCTTGTCGTTGTGTTCCATTGATAAATTCCTCCTTATTTCCGTGTTGTCTCCGCCGGAACCCCTTGTCACACGGGGATTTTCCGGTTTATAGGGTCCAAGCCGCCCCGCAAGGCACTATTTTGTCCCCAGCCTAAAAAGCCGGAAACTGCCCGCACTGCGGGCAGAAGTGGGTCGAGCCGGGGTGCTTTGTCCCCGGCTCTTTCTCCTGCTTTTCTTTCGTCGGATGCCGATATCCCCACAAAGCGGTTCAAAGCCCACCCAAATCCCCACGGTGGGGTACTCGCTCGGGCTACCTGTAAAAAGCGCACACAGCGGCCCACAGGGGCGGACACGGCGGTTACATCTGCATCTCAGGAGCCTGCGTTTCACTGTCCCGAAGCTGTCGGGCGTACTCGTGCAGGCTCATGCCGGTCTGCTGCTGGCAGAACGCCTCCATCTTGCGGAGCAGGACTTCCTGTTCGGCAGCATTGAGAGGGTAACTCCAGCTTTCTTCCGAACCGTCTCCCTTGCAGAGGTTCAGTTCCAGTGTGTCGCACAGACGCTCCTGCTCCACGTCATAGTTAGCGTAGATGTTGAGCCAGTCATCGTTCTGATCGGTACAGACAAATGTACCGAAGGCAGCATCCACATCGAAGTCCGCCTGCAGATAAAAGTTGAGCTTTCCGTCCGATTCGATAATCTCCTCACCGAAGGAAAAGTTTTGTGCGGAGAGATGACCGGCCGAGGTGATCTCTTTGCCATTCAGATGATTCAGCAGTTTGCGCCACTGATCATCTGCCGAAGCAAAGCACGACCTCGTTGCATGGTATGCCGCCACGGACACATCCCGCATCGCCCAAGTCTGCCAACCATCCATAATGTGAGCAGCGGAGAACTCACACTTGTCGAAGTTCACATCGAACACGCCGCGCACCTTTCCGGTGTTCTCCATGCGAAGGGCAGTCAGATCATCGAACTCCTTCGCTGTGATGGGCTGCCCGCTGAAAAACATTCCGATGAATTTGTCCGGTGCTACGCCACTGCCCTTCGTAACATAGCCGCGCAGCTTTTTCCCGACCGCCAACAGTTCCTCACCGGGTGTGGTCTTGAAGTACCATTCCTGACCACGCTCCGTCACATGGTAGGCAGCATACGTTCGGGTCGCTTCTTCCTCCGCACGCTGTGCAGCAGCTTCCGATTGGATTGCACGGCTGATGCGCTTAAACTCCCGCTCCGGAAGCTGATTGCACAGCTCGTCCAGTACATTCTCCAGATGCTCCTGCAGGGTTTCATCCTTGAGATTCTTCTCGATAGCATTTTTCCAACGCTGGTCGATCCACAGAACGATTTCTTCCTGTTGTGCCATATCAGTTGCCCTCCTTCACCACGGCTGCCATGGCCTTCGGCTCACTACTCGACGTTTTGGGTGCAGCAGATTTGGCAGCGCGCTTGGGCTTGGGCGCAGGGACAGCCTTGCTGTCCAGATACTCCCGCACAGCTTCCGGCACCGTCTGCTCATAGAGCTGCTTGAGTGCATCGTCCATGCGGGCCTGCACGGAAGAGTGTTCCTTGCGGAGCGAGAACTCCAGTGCGTCCAGCTTGTCATCGTCAAAGGTGAGAGTGATATTTACTTTTTTCATGTTGTACCTCCTCAGTCATAATTGATATACGGAATCTTCAGCCAGTGCGTCCAACCTCGGTCAGCCAATTCTGTTTTGACAACACCGTACTTGGTACCCATAGCTTCAACGACCTGACCTCCGCCAATGTAAACGCCGATGTGTCCGTCATGCCAAACGGCAAGACCGGGAATGTCCGGCATGGTATCGATGGGACCGGACTCCGTGGCGCTGTAGTACATCTGATTGGCACCGATGTCCGGCATGCCGTGAGTTCCATAGTCAATGGTCATTGTTTCCGGGGACAACCAGCCGTACCCCTTGATGAGTCCCACGCAGTCGGTGGTCCTGCCGCCCAGCCAGTTGGCACGGATAAAATCTTCGTAGCTGCCGACACCGTCAGGATACTGATCCAGTTTGTAGGCAAAGAGCGATTCGGTCAGCACATCGCCATAGGTTCCCCAGACATAGCCCCAACCGGATTCCCATGCGTGGATGGCGTAGGTTACAAGGTCAGCGGCGTTTTTACTGTTGGGATCGGTAAAAGCTGAGATGTCCAGGTCGATACTGCTTCCATCTCCGCGAAGGAACTCACCGTTGTAATTCCCGCCGCCCGCAGCGCCGGCGATCATGGAATAGATGTGGTTGATATTGCTCTTGTCGTCCTCTGTGATCGTCCTGCCAAGCTCTGCTTCCAGATTGGCATACGCTTGATACAGTGAGACCGGAACAGCGATGGTGTATTCTTCTACCGTGCTGGTAACCGTGCCATCGCCGTTCTCGATATCTACCGTGCGGGTACGGGTTTCCCAAGTGTAGAAGCATTCTACGAAGCGGCTTGCCGCCCGTGCGGACGGCGCATTCTCGCCAAAGCAGAGGGCATAAAAAACGGCCTTGATCCGAATCGGGTCAAGGCCGTTTCCGCTTTCCGTTTGCCCATTGACGGAAGCCACTGCCGAATCCAGAAGAGAAAAAGCGGTACGCATCTCCTCAATATGATACCGGAATTCTGCGGGTACTTCTGTTGAGTAACTCACGCCATAGAAGGCTGCAGCTACCGCCTGGTTGTTGTGATCCGCACCTCCGGAGCCAATAGAACACAGAAGTGCGATGAGTACAATGACTGGCGAGAGAATTGCGACCAGCGTCCATCCCACGCCTTTGCGCAGCTTTTCGTTGGAAAGCACCGTCGCCGCGGCTTTTGCGATCATGCCTGCAGATACTGCCATCAGCGACCACCCGCCGTGCCAAACAACTTTTCCTTATAGGTTGGCGCATGTACCTCCAACAGGTAGCGCTCGTTGCCGCACTTGTACAGACAGACACCGCGCTGGGGAAACTTGATGAGGTTATACTCCGCCTCATCCAGCTGGAGCATCTCCATGTAGCTGCGCTTGTCAATAGAGCCTGCGTTAAACAGGAACTGGTGAGGCGGGATGCTGAACAGCGGCTTGGTCATTTCGCGCACCTGTTCCTGATCAAAGTCCTCCAGATTCTGCGATGCCAGCAGCATGGCGGATTCCTTTTTGCGCACACGCTTGAGGCAGTTACGGATGTACTCAATGGCCGTGGGATTGGACAGCCAGATATACAGCTCGTCCAGTGCTGCTACGGTATTGCCGACCGTCAAAAGCTTATCCGACATGAAGGACAGCACATTGAACAGCATAGCGTTGCGGACATTTTTAGCGGCACTCAGCATTCCCTTGACGCCGAAAACGAGGAAGCGGTTGGAGGTAATATTGGTATGTCCATTGAAGAACTGTGCATCAGAGCCCTTGCACATGGAATGCAGTCCCAACAGCACTTCCTGCAGGAGCTTTTCCGTATAGAGCAGATGAGCGTTTGGATCGTAGCTTTTGAATTCTTCTTCGATCAGGTCATAGAGGTCAGAGAGGATCGGATAGTCTTCCGGTCGCATGCGGCGGAAGTTGCTTCGCTCCGTGATTCCCCATTTCGCATAGAGCTTGGACACCATAATCTCAATGGTGTCGATGTGGGCATCGCTGAAATCCTTATAGGCTCGGAAGAAGTCCTTGAGAAAGGAAACATGCTGTGCCAGCAAAGTGCTTTTGCGGAAGGCTTCCGGCGCTGCCGTATCGTCCGGGTCACCGCCATCATCCCAGCATTTCGGCTCCAGTACATTGATGATGTACTTTCCCGCCATGAGGTCGGCAAAGCAGCCGCCCACGGCCTCGCACATTTCCTGCTGCTCATGCTCGGCATCCAGCGTGATAACGGACTTTCCGGACTCCAGCAGATTGAGGATTAGGAGCTTCATCAGATAGGATTTGCCCTGGCCGGAGTTACCGAGAATGAGGATGTTGGCGGAGGTCTTGTCCTCATCGCGCTGGTCGAAGTCCACGAGGATGTTGCTGCCGTACTTGTCCCGTCCAACATAGAAGCCCTTTGCGTCCGTTTTACCGCTGTAGTTGAAGGGATAAAGATTCGCCACAGAACTTGCCGGGAGGACACGCTCGAACTGCTGGCCGAAGGCGTTGTATCCCACGGGACTGGCACAGCAGAAGCCCTGCTGCTGACGGAGCAGGAGCCTGTCCACATTGAGCTTGCTCCGCACCAGTTCCGTCAGCACATCGGTCTGGAGCAGCTTGAGCGTGTTATAATCCGAAGCGGTCAGCTCGATATAGACGGCGCAGTGGAGCAGAGGCTCTCGGTTTCGGTGCATGGAAGCCACCAGCGACGCCACGTCCTGCAGATTGCTTTCCGCCGTGATCGTCTGCTGCAGGTCGTTGGTGTTGGAGCTGCCCATGCGGTTTTTGTTTGCGGCATTCTGAATGATGCGCTTTTCCTCGGCAGGTGTTACCTGGCGGGTGTAGATGCGCAGCGTGATCCCATCCTTTTCACCGAGATGGCGAAGGATGGCCTGCTCATCGGTCTGCGTGGGATACTCCCGCAGTGCCCACACGCAACGGAATGTGTTGCCACAGATGAAGTGGTCCGGTTCAAACTTGACCACGGAGGGTGCGATCATATCCAAGAAGGATTTGATTCCTGCAGTCTCCCGGCTCTGCAGCGCTGCTTTTTTCGTTTTCTTTGCCAAAGGAATCCCTCCTTTACTCACCAACAATGACCCAGCGGTCACCATCGAAGTCCTCGAACTTTTCCGTCGTCACGTTCTGTTCAAAGTAAACACCCAGCATCTTTTTGAGATCCTGCTCGGTGGCTCGGCGGGTCGTGAAGCCGTTGTCGTTGATGTTCTGCTCGATGCGGGAAAGGTAGGAGAACACATCGGACTCCTGTTCGCCGCGCAGCCGGATGATAATATAAAACTCACGGCTGGACGCCATGAGCACCTGAATGCGGTCCAGGTGCTTGCTGTCCTGTTCCAGCAGTCTGCGGACCGCTGGCAGTTCCTCCTGGCTCAGACGCTCCCGATAGAAGTCCTTATTGCGCTCAAAGGATTCCTTGGAATTGAGCGCCAGCATCTCGATCTCCGCCTGTCCCTTTACGACATTCAGCAGCGCATAGATGCGGGCGCTGATGCTGGAATCCGGCAGGACGGAGATGTTAGTGGGCTTGATGATGAAGAACACGAGATTGCCCATACGGGTGGCAATGCAGTAGTCCTTGATCTCCTCAATGCCCATGAGCTGCCGTGTGGAGCAGGCGGCTTTGTCCTTTTTCTGCTTTTTACTCACGACTCCAACCTCCAATCATAGAATTGCTGCTTTGTAATCAGGAACGCGGCGGCATATTTGAGGAAATCCAATATGCTGGTTCCGTCGAATCGAATGCTGAGGAAAGCGTAAACAGCCGTCAGCACCAGCGGCAGGGCGATGCCTGTCTGGGTCAGCGCCAGAACAGAGATAAGAAGCCCCACGCCGATGATGCCGATGTCCCGCAGCTCCCAAAGCCACAGCATGGCTTTTGCGGTCAAATTATCAGGGTAAATATAAATTGCTCTCACCTCCAGAGAATAGAGATGGCCGCAGGTTTCCCTGCGGCCATCCAGTGGGTTGATTATTCTTCTGCGTTATCCAGCGCCTGCTGGATCAGCTGTGTGATGAAGTCCTTCTGCTTCAGGTGATTCTTTTCCAGGTACTCTTTCAGTCGGTCGAAGAGTTCTGCGGAGATTTTCACCGCAAGGGTGCGTTCTGTCTGCATATCGTTTCCTCCTTCAAAGTGTTCTGCGAAGATGCGCTCCACATATTCCGCCAGTGTACCCAGCTTCATTTCTTCTTTCTCTGCCATGATTCTTGCGTGAAGCTCTGCCGGGATCATGGCGCAGAGGTTCTTTTTGCCCTCCATCGGTCTGCTCCTTTCCTCGATTTTGCAAGCAAAGCATACCGGAAGAAGTCATGGAAAGCTATTCACAAAACTCAACGAAGAAGCTATGCGAAACGGAAGCAAAACCACCAAGGTAGCTATACCGCCCGAAGGGCTGCGGCAATCCGACCCATGATGAACTCCACACAGGGTATCGCCACACTGTTGCCCAGCGCTTTATATCGGGCGCTGTCCGAAGCATCAGGGATGTCCGTCCATCCATCCGGAAAGCCCTGCAGGCGCTCACACTCCAACGGTGTCAGGCGTCGGATGAGATAGGCATAGGCTTCCGCCTGTTGGCAAACGAGATCGGTGGCGTCCTTATGCTGGCGGGCGCTTTGTGTGCTGACTACGCCGTTCTCACGGAAATCATCCACACGCTGGCGGCTGTAGACTGCATGATGATCAGTGGCCGTCAGCGTATATGCGATGTCCCGCTGATATCCGATCCCGTTGCCGCCGTTCTGTGGCTGCCGGTCAATGGCGTTTCCCGTGATGCAGAAGGTTTCTTCCTGTTCTACGAGCGGCACGTTGTTTCCGCCGGTTCCATATCTTGCGGACATGGTAGGCGCCACCTGATGAGGACCGGTGTACCGGGCATCAATGCCGTGAT
>OGGH01000867.1_pt1 | contig 24197 bp, 19 predicted proteins | sample 1571161 | NCBI WGS metagenome assembly OGGH01 (sample SAMEA2582053, study PRJEB24529) | metagenome | biome: Human gut stool | place: China | collected 2011 | reverse complement strand
ACGATAGAAAAATGCCTGCAGAAAAGCCGACAGGAAGTGTTGCACTTTACCAAAAGGAGTTCAGAAAGCTTCCTGTAATGAAAAGAGGATAAAAGAGGGAGGATGGGCAGAGATGTAGATAAGAAAATCCCAAGGAAGATAGTTGTGCAAATTGAAAAAATCGGAGATATTCACAAAAACATTCATTTACTGGCGTGGGTGTGAACTGTAACCATCGCTTAGATTTAGCGCAGTAAAGTCCTGAATATTGGACTTATACTGCGCTAAAATCATAATTATAAAGCCAAAATATAAATATAGTCTTTAGATTTCTAAAGATACAAATGACATATATCGCCTTTAGTGATATAATTCTAACATATGCGAATTAATATTTCACGAAAGGTAAAACAATGTCAGTTTCATACAATGGTTTATGGAAAATACTGATCGATCGAAACATGTATCGTAAGGATTTGGCGGAAAAACTTAATATTAGCTCTGCAACAATAGCCAAAATGGGGAAAGGTGAAAGTGTCTCCATGGATGTGTTAGAAAGGATATGTACATATCTGGATTGCAATATAGGTGACATAATGAGTTTTGAAAAAGACAATGCAAAAGAGAGTGTATAAAGTATGATTGAAAGAATATGCCCTAAATGCAGGATTCCCATGAATGGAGAGCGTTGCAGTAATCCAGATTGTGGAAGTTTAACGCAAATGACATCCAAGATATATTGGTGTGATGAATGTAATATTCCCATTTTTGATATGGATTGCCCCATATGTACTAGCAAGGGAAGATATATAGCTTCTGATATAAGACCGGTATTTCCAGAAGAAAATATGCTTATTTCTTTAATACTAACAGGAGATGCTTTGCATTATCAGAAATCTTCGGCTTGGTATGGAAATAATAACTACATTATTGATGGGAAAAAAGTAAAATTATCGGTTTCAACCATAAATAAATGGCCGATAGAAAAAGTTAAAGAATTAAAAGATCAGTATGATATGAATGCTGCAAAATTAGACTATAGCTATTTTGATGAATATAAAAGAGCTTTTATAGCAGCAAATACAGATAGATATAATGCTATTACAGAAGAGGCAGTTCATTATGTTCAACAGTATAAGGATAGATACAGTATTGATGACATGATGGTATCTTTTAGTGGAGGAAAAGACTCCACAGTGACGTCACACATTGTAAATACAGCGCTTGGCACAAATAAAGTCCTTCATGTTTTTGGCGATACCACATTGGAATTTCCATATACTATGGAATATAAGAAGCGCTTTAATAGAAATGAAGAGTCACAAGGAGTAAGAATTTTAACTGCTAAAAATAGAGAAAAAAACTTTGAAGAATTGTGTGATGTTGTAGGACCACCTAGTAGAGTAATGAGATGGTGTTGCACAGTTTTTAAAACGGGAGCTATTCAAAAAACAATAGCCTCTGCATTTAAAGATAAAACAAATATATTGAGTTTTCAAGGAATTAGACATAGTGAATCTGTTAGTAGAAGCAAATATGAAAGAGAGAGTGACAGCCCTAAAATAACTAAGCAAAAAGTAGCATCTCCTATTATTGATTGGTTTGACTTTGATGTTTGGCTTTATATATTGGCAACAGGCATAGACTTCAATGAAGCATATCGTTTAGGCTGGACGAGAGTAGGATGCTGGTGTTGCCCTAATAATGGTGGATGGTCTGAATTTTTATCCAAAGTGCATATGTATGATCAATATGTACATTGGCATAAGCTGCTTGTGGATTTTGCAACAACAATTGGAAAACCTGATCCTGAGGAATACGTATCACAGGGAGGCTGGAAAGCACGACAGGGTGGAAATGGACTTGCCGCTGCACAGACATCGGTTGTAGCGTATGAACCGTGCGCAACGGATGAAAATGCATTTAACTATGAATTACAGCGTCCTATAACGGAAGAGTTCTATGAATTGTTTAAGCCTTTTGGTTATATCAATAAGGAACTTGGAAACAAACGTTTAGGTGAGGTATATGTCTTAAACAAAGCAGGAAAAGTTGTACTTGTTCTTCAAGGAAGAATGGGAAGCACTAAGCTTAAAGTGACCATTAAAGATACACATCTTGCTGGAGCGAGAAATTTGGCGGCAGCTGAGGGAAGAGTGCAGTGTCAGCTTACTAAATATCAAATGTGTTTAGGGTGTAAAGCATGTGAAAGTGTATGTAGGCATGATGCCATTAGCGTGAAAGATGATGGTACTGGAAAGATTGCTTATACAATTAACGATGAGAAATGTAAGCGTTGCACGGAGTGTGTTAATCATTTTAATGCAGGCTGCTACATGAGAAAAGTATTATGTATAAAGAGGACTTAATATGGCAACAAACACAAAAATAAAAATAAGACTTCAAGGTCATGAAAAATTTGCGTTAAGAGATGGGTGGCTTACAAAGGGGCTGAGTATTATAGACAAAAGACCAGATGCTTTTTTGGGAAGTGAGGGACCAGATCTTTTTGGCATTGGAAATAATATGGTGAAGTCCCTTAGATATTGGATGAAGGCATTTAAACTTATCGAAGAAAATCCGGGCGTAGGAGCAAAACTTTCTGAACTTGGAAAAATCATTTTACAGAATGATGTATATCTAGAAAAAAATTTTACTTTATGGATTCTGCATTCGCAAATTGCAAAAAATATTGCAGACGCGACTACATGGTACATGTTCTTTAACAAATGTAATGTAATAGATATGGAAAAAGATGAGATAGAAAAAATTTTGTATCGTGAAATATCTCAATATGTCATGGGACAATCTTTTTCTGAAAACTCGTTAAAGAACGATGTAGATGTTCTGCTGAACATGTATAGTAAGAATAAAGTGAACAGTGATCCTGAGGATAAAAGTCAGTCTCCTTTTGCAAATTTAGGTCTCGTCAAAAATACAGAAAATCTTTATTCTCAAACAAGTCCTAAGAGACGTGATATTGATGAATGGGTAGTGCTGTATGAATTAGCAGAAATGATGCGGGATAAAAACGAAATATCTATAGAGAGAGTATTGAATGGAACATGCGGTATTTCACATATCTATCAGGTGAAACCGGTTCTGGCAAATGAATTGCTTGATCGGCTGGATGCTGCTGAATACATTCGGGTAGACAGAACGGCTGGATTGGATATGATATATCGGACAAAAGCTTTCACAACAGAGAGCGTAATGGCGGACTATTATAAAAGATAAAAGAAACGAGAAGAGTGCAGATGGCCATTAAGAGTTTAAATGAAATCATAAAATTTAATAATAGCTTTAAAACATCCATAAATTTATACCTTAGTTTGAATAAGGCGGAAAAAGTATTAAGCTATATTCCAACAAAATCATCTGTTAATTTTTTGGATGGCTATATGCAGGCAACCATAAATAATAAGGAACAGGCGACTCTGCTTGTAGGACCTTATGGCAAGGGAAAGTCACACTTATTATTAGTATTGCTTGCTATTTTATCAATGGAAAGAACTGGTGAGAATACTCAAATAATAGAAGAGTTAGCTGACAAAATTTCTGCTGTAGATGAATTGGGAGAACAGGCAGCTTCTGATGTAAAATTATTATGGAGTAAGAATAGATTTTTACCAGTTATAATCAATGATACTACTGGTGATTTAAATCAAGCATTTTTATTGGCATTGAACGATGCTTTAAAAAGAGAAAAATTGGTTGATTTGGCACCCGATACATACTATTCGATTGCATTAAACAGGATAGAAGACTGGCAAGAAAATTATCCGGAGACCTATCATGATTTTATTACAGAATTAAAAAGCATTGGAATAGAACACAAAGAATTTATTTATGAGTTGAAAAGATATTCACGGACAGCGCTAGATACTTTTATTAGTGTGTATCCAAAGATTACATCTGGAAGTATATTTAACCCATTGGCTGTATCGGAAGTATTGCCGCTGTATAAAAGTGTTAGTGAACGTCTGGTAGAAGACTACGGTTTTTCGGGAATTTATATAGTATTTGATGAGTTTAGTAAGTTCATCGAGGGACTGACGGATGGTAATGTCGGAAATAACATGAAGTTACTTCAGGACATGTGTGAATTGGCAACGGATTCATCGAATGCGAAGATATTTATTACGATGATTGCACATAAGAGCATAAAAGAATATGGCAAATATCTATCCAGTGACATTATTAATGCATTTACTGGAATAGAAGGTCGTATTGTTGAAAAGCATTTTGTTACGTCATCCAAAAATAATTATGAACTGGTATCACATGCAATTATTAAAAATTCTAGAGCTTTGGGGCAAATACCGAATGCTGGAAAAATAGTAGGTCCCACAGCTTTAGAAAATTATTATCAACTACCGGTATTTAATTGCAATTTTGAAAGAAAAGATTTTGATGAAATAATATTAAAAGGATGCTATCCCTTAAATCCACTTGCAACTTATTTACTTCTTAATATTAGTGAAAAAGTTGCACAGAATGAGAGAACATTGTTTACTTTTATTTCTAATGATGAACCTAACAGTATGGCTCGATATGTCTTAGATCATGATAAGTCAAAGGATTGGGTGATTGGTGCAGACCTGATTTATGATTACTTTAGTGGCTTATTTAAAAAGGATGTCAATAATGAATTTATTCATAACATATGGTTGGGCGCGGAGGTAGCACTTTCAAAATGTTCTTCGGAAGACGAGCGAAAAGTGATTAAAGCTATGGCTGTCATCCAAATTGTAAACAAAGAGGATGAAGTGCTGGCAAATGAAACATATTTAAGCCTAGCGGTACGACTGAAGGAAGGCACTTCTGTATTAGAAGCGCTTACGCAGAAAAATATTATATACAGAAAGAAATCTACAGGAGCTTATGTATATAAGACGCAAGCTGGAATTGAACTGAGAACTGAAATTAAAAAGCTTAAAGAAATTAAGGGAAATAATGTAAATTATGGGAGGGCATTATTAGATATAAATAGTGCTTATTATGTAGTTCCTAGAAAATATAATGCAATGCATTCTATGACGAGATACTTCCAACATGAGTATATGGAAGCAGAGTATTTTCTTAATGTAGAATCTGCAGAAGTATTTTTTGATTCTCAAATGAAAGCAGATGGTAAGGTTATAACTTTATTCAGCAGAAAGGCTATCCAACAAGACGCTGTAATAGAAAAGGTAGAGGAGTTAAGACGTAAGAATCTCGTAGTAGTGGTCCCTGAGAAAAAGATATCATGTGAGAAAGAATTAGTAGAATATGAAATATTGCAGGATATTAGAAAAAACTCATTCTTATCGATTAATAATGATATTGCAAAAAGGGAAATTCCGCTTTTAGAAGAGGATATTATTGATACTGTACGCAATAGATGTACAGAAGTATATCTAGAGGATAAGAATTGTAAGGTATTAGCATTTGATGGAAAGCATGTAGTTGAATACAAGGCAAATCAAGAGGAAAATGCGGTAAATAGCAGTTGTGAACTGGTATATTACAAAACACCTGAAATAAATAATGAAATAATCAACCGAACCACGATAGAAAGTGCACAGACAAAAAAATCTCGATTGAACATTATAGCTGAACTTCTTTCGACGAAAGGGGAGGTAGAGCCACAGTTTTATAAAGGAACAAACCAAGAAGCCACTATTTTCAGAGCCCTGTTTGATAGAACAGGAATTATTGATGATACAGGGGAGAATTATATAAAAGAAATTTTAGCTCTTGTTGACAAATTTATTGATGAATGTGGTGTAGAAAAACATTCTTTGAAAGAAGCGATTGCATTATTGACATCGGAACCCTACGGCATGCGTATGGGGGTAATCCCGATATATTTTGCATATGTGTTGTCAAGACGACATGAGGATATTGTGGCATATTATGCAAAGGGTGAAATACAAATAACCCCAGAAGTTGTTGTCAATATGTGCGAACATGCGGCAGACTATTCGTTGTTTGTTTCGAGAGAAGATTACCTGAAAGAAGAATATATAAGGCAAATGAACGAATTGTTTTCAGTAAATGAGAGCATAAACCTTACGGATAACAGAATTAAAAATATAGTATTATGTATGCAGAGATGGTTTCGTTCCTTGCCGCAGGCAACGCGGAATTTGGCTGAAATATCGGATTATCCAAATCAGGAAGTAAGTGTAGGATTAAAAGTATTTAAGAAGATACTGCAAAAAGTGGAATACAATCCTTATGAAATTGTATTCGATACACTTCCTAAAGAACTAAGCACCGGTTCTTATCAAGAAGCATATGCAAAAATTGTCAATTGTAAAAACTCCTATGATATGTATCTTAGCTGGGTGATAACATTATCTGTATCTAAAGTATATGATACTTTTGATCGGAAACGGAAAAATGACTTATATCATGTTTTGAAAGAATGGTATGAACAGCAAAGCAAATTATCAAAGCAGGGATTGCATAGTGGACGAATCACGAATTTTATGTCATGCATAGAAAAACTGGATGTATATGATGATGCGGAAGTGGCAAAAAGAGTCGTAAAGGCATTATCGGATATATACATTGAAAATTGGAACGATGGAGCATTGGATGAATTTTCCCAAGCTCTTAGTGCAGTAAAAGCAGAAGTGGAAACTATCCATGATGAAAAGAATGAGGGCCAGAGGAGACTTACATTTGTAGGTAAAAATGGAAAAGTAATCGAAAAGTATTATGAAGCAGTCGATGAAAGGACAGGAGCCATTTTAAGAAATATTTTAGAAGATACCCTGGATGAATTTGATGATTTGAGTGTCAATGACAGGGTAGGGATATTGCTTGAAATGATTGAAAAGGTGATAGGGTAAATGATTTATTTAGATAATGCTGCAACTACATATCCAAAACCGGAATCGGTATATGATGCTATGGATAGGGCAAACCGAGAATTATGTGTTAATGCTGGGCGAGGCTCTTACAAAAAGGCACGTGAAGCAAGCAAACTGATTTCTGATACCAAAGCGATGTTGAGGGGACTTGTTCATGCGGATATGAATGTTGCAGTAGTATTTACCCCATCCATCACAATAGCACTTAATGAAATTATCGGTGGAATTAAATGGCAGACAAATGATGTGGTATATGTGTCACCTTATGAACATAATGCAGTGGCAAGAACATTGCATCTTATGACAAAAAAACATGGTATTGTTATCAAAAAAATTCCACTAGTGGATGGTGGACTTGATGTCGATATTGAAAAAATGGCGTACGAATTTTCTAAAGAGAAACCTAAAGCAGTGATATGCACACACATTAGCAATGTTACAGGATATATATTACCTATTGCCAAAATATTTGAAGAAGCCAAGAAATATGGTGCTATTACAGTGCTCGATACAGCTCAATCATTGGGACTTGTGCCGGTAGATATTAGGACTATTAGAACAGATATAATTGCATTTGCAGGGCATAAAACATTATATGGTCCGTTTGGCATTGGTGGATTCTTAAATATAACTGGCGTGTCACTTGAAGAGACTATAGTTGGTGGAACCGGTAGTGATTCTTTGAACTTAAATATGCCGGCTGGTGCGGAGGCACGATATGAATCATCAAGTACTAATATCAATGCAATTGCCGGACTGAACGCAGCATTAGAAGTATTGAATCCACCGCTATTATTGGAGAAAGAAAAAGAGTTATCTAACTATTTAAAGAAGGAATTAGAGGAATTATCCAATATAAAAATATATCTACCGAAGGAAGAACAGGACCATGTCGGAATCTTTTCGATTACGGTTGATGAGTACTTGGCGGATGATGTTGGTACAATTTTAGATGAAGAATTTGATTTAGCGGTAAGAACTGGATATCATTGTGCACCTTGGATTCATGAATATTTGGGAGATATACAAATGAAAGGAACAGTGAGAATTAGCTTGGGACAGTTTAATACAAGAGAGGATATTGATAAGTTAATAGAAGCACTAAAAACATTATAGTGGGGGAATTGATAATGAGTTTGAAAGATCATCTGATTAAAAGCGAATACAGGTCTTTAATTGATGATATGGTACGTGATTTTTATATACCGTGTTTGGAGAATGCAGTATCTTATAGGCGTGCTGTAGGATTTTTCTCATCATCATCTTTAGTAGAGGTTTCACAAGGTATTGCTAAAATGGCACAAAATGGCGGGAAAATTCGTATTGTAGCATCACCATATTTATCTGATGAAGATATTGAAGCAATCAAAACGGGATATGAAAATCGTAAAGAGGTGATCGAACAAGCATTATTGAGACAATTACATGATCCAGTAAACTATTATGCATCTGAACGCATGAATATGTTAGCGAATCTGGTTGCTGATGGAATTTTGGACATTCGAATTGCTTATACCATGGATAGATCTGGCATGGGAATGTACCATGAAAAAATGGGAATTATTGAAGACGATGAAGGAAATGTAATAGCTTTTTCCGGATCAAATAATGAATCAGCTACGGCAATGTCAATAAATTATGAGACAATGGATGTCTTTAGAAACTGGGGAGATTCAAGCGAAAAGGAACGTGTACAATTAAAATGTAATGCTTTTCACTCTATATGGAACAATAATGAACCCAATATTGAAGTAATGGAATTTGAAAATATTACAAAAGCTCTGATAGAAAAGTATCGACGAAAATCAACGAACTTCAATATTGATAAAGAAGAGTATCCAGATGGTGTAAGCACTGAAGGTGAAAGAAGTATCGACAAGACCACTATAGCACCGAGAATACCTGAAGGATTTGAATTACGAGATTATCAAGTGGAAGCAATAGATAAGTGGGAAGAACAAGATTTTAAAGGCATTTTTGACATGGCTACAGGTACCGGAAAAACTTATACCGGGCTTGGAGCAGCAGCAAGATTATCAAAGAGGCTTGAAGATCGGTTGGCATTGATTATTGTTTGTCCCTACCAACACTTGGTAGAGCAATGGGTTGAAGATATTGTGTTATTTGGTATGAAACCTATTATTGGATATAGTAGTTCTATACAAAGAAGCTGGAAAAAGAATTTAGAATCTGCAATAAGGGATCAAAAACTCAAAGTGAGGAAAAGGGAATTTTTTTGTTTTGTTACTACGAATGCCACTTTTTCTTCAGAGTTTGTTCAAAATCAGCTTAGTAAGATAAGGTCAGATATATTATTGATGGTTGATGAGGCCCATAATTTTGGGGCAGATAATCTCCGGAGATTATTATTGCCAAATTATAAGTATCGGTTGGCTTTATCAGCTACTTTGGATAGACATGGTGATCCCGAGGGAACAGAAGCATTATATAGATATTTTGGCGGAAAATGTATTGAATACAGTCTTGAAAAAGCTATTGGGGAGGGTAAACTTACACCGTATAAATACTATCCTGTGATTGTAAGTCTATCGGATATAGAGTTGCAGGAATATGATAATCTTACAACTCAAATTGCGAAATGCCTAACAAAAGATAAAAGAGGAAAAACAGTTTTGTCAGAGAAAGGCAAACGACTGGCACTTCAAAGATCACGATTGGTTGCTGGGGCATCGGGAAAAATTCAAGCACTCGAGAAATATATTATGCCATATATTGAAGATAAACATATTTTAGTGTACTGTGGTGCAACAACAGTGTTTGATGGAAATCAAGAAAACATGCAGATTGATAACGATGAAATACGTCAAATTGATCTTGTGACAGACCTGCTTGGAAACAAATTACATATGAAAGTCTCACAATTTACGTCTAAGGAGAACGTAGAGGAAAGAAATATTTTAAAGAGAGAATTTGCTGATGGAAGCAACTTACAAGCATTGATAGCTATAAAATGTCTTGATGAAGGTGTAAATATTCCTAAAATAAAGACAGCGTTTATTCTAGCAAGTACAAATAATCCTAAAGAATATATTCAGAGAAGAGGTCGAGTGTTACGCTTGGCTGAGGGAAAGGATTATGCAGAAATATACGATTTTATTACACTCCCGAGAAAATTAGATGAAGTTACTGGTATAACGGAAGAACAGATGAAAAGGGAATTGACTTTAGTAAAAAATGAGCTATGTAGAGCAGAAGAATTTGCAAGAATTGCACTAAATAGCGTCACCGCATCAGCAATTATAGATGATATACGAACGGCTTATGATTTACAGGATTATATAATAAATTATGAGGAGGAATTCACTTATGGAGAATAAGAAAACGGAAAACATTAACGGTATTGATGTGGACGTGGAAAAAGCACAAAAGTTAATTAAAAGGGTAATTGTAAAAGAAAAGAGAAATCTTAGCACTAAAGAATTTAGTAATCCTGAAATGATAAGAAGAATTAAAAAGATGATTGAGGAGGATGTAGAATGTTACTAAAGAAAATGAATTTGGAAAATTTTAGACAATTTATTGGAACTCAATCAATCGACTTTTCCACAGAGCCTGATAGGAATGTGACAATTATATTGGGTGAGAATGGATCGGGAAAGACAACATTAGCACAAGCTTTTACATGGTGTTTATATGGAGATACCGATTTTGATGACAAAAACGTATTAAATAAAAAAGTTGCGCAAAAGATTGGACCGAATGGAGAGGCATCTGTAAAGGTAGAACTGAATCTAAAGCATATGGAGATAGAGTATACGATTATTAGAGAACAGAAGTATACTACGGATGCTACAGGAAACTTGAAGCGACCTAATAATAGCGTTTTCAAGATTGCATACCGAAATTCAGATGGTCAGCAGGAATTTATTAGAGAAAATGAAACAGAAGTGCGAATGAAACAAATATTACCCAAGGAACTGTCAAAATATTTCTTTTTTGATGGTGAACGTATCGGTAATATGAGTAAAGAAATCAAAAAGGGAAAAAGTCCAGAATTCGCAGAAGCGGTTAAAAGTTTATTGGGATTGAGCGCATTTACAGCGGCATTAGATCATTTAAATGGTCGTTCATCCTCTAGTGTAATTAAGAGCTATGATGAAGACTATGATTCTAAGAGTGATTCAAAAATCGCAAGGTACAGAGAAGAAATGAAAAAATACGAAGATAGACTTGCGGTTATAGAAAAGAGATTAGAAGAAATAGATAATGAGGAACTTACTGCAAAAGAAAAACAGAAGGAATATGAAATAAAGCTAGTTGAAAATAAAGATAGCGAAAAATTAGCAAATGAAAGAACGCATTTATTAGACAAAATAAAAAGATTAGAAGAGAGTAAAATACGTAATACACATAGTATCTTAGAGAACTTTAATAAAAATGGTGCATTTTGGATGTCATCAAAACTGATCAATGATGCACTGGAGGAACTAGCAAATGCGGATAAATTGGATACTGGCATTCCGGACATTCATGCCAGAACAATACAGTATTTGCTGGGCAGAAAAAAGTGTATATGTGGTGCAGATATAGAATTTGGGAGTCCGGCATATACAGAATTGAATAGATTGCTTGATTATATTCCGCCTAAGAGCATAGGTACCATTATTGCACAATTCACAAGGGAATGTGAATTGAAATGTAAATCGACAGATGGAATGTTTGAACAGATTTCAAGTGTGTATAGTGCATTGAGGGAACTTGAAAATGATCATGATCAGGCTATTCAGGATATTGAAATAATAGGTCATAAACTGGAGGGAATGTTAGATGTAGGGGAACTACAGAAAAAATATTCGTTCTATACAAAACAATTATCGATTCTGAGAGATGAGAGGAATCGATTGCTTGTTGAACAAGGAGGTCTTAGTACTAGCAGGGATCGATGTGATACTGAAATTAATAAACTTGTGCTAAAGGATGATAATAATAGACGTATAGCACAATGTAAGGCATATGCTATATATATGTATAGGTGTTTAAGTGCTGTATATAAAGAAAAAGAGACAGAAACGCGTGAACGCCTTGAAAAAGTTGTAAATGATATTTTCAAAAAAATTTATAATGGCGGATTTTCGTTAAAAATTGATGAGAAATATAATATTCAGGTTGTAGTTGATGATTTTGATGGTTATGTAGGCGATATAGAAACATCAACAGCACAGAGTATTTCTGTAATATTTGCGTTTATTGCTGGTGTGATTCAGCTGGCAAGAGAAAACAATAATGAGGAAAACTCAATGCTTATGACGGAAGCATATCCGCTGGTAATGGATGCCCCTTTGTCGGCATTTGACAAAACAAGAATAAAAACTGTGTGTGATGCTTTACCCAAAGTAGCAGAGCAAGTAATTATCTTTATTAAAGATACCGATGGTGAGATCGCTGAGACAAATATGGGAGCAAAAGTAGGAAAAAGATACAGTTTTCATAAGCTCAATGAGTTCGAGACGGAGTTAGAGAGGAGGTAAAAAATGTTTGATAAAGAGTATGCATTTAAGGGATCACATGCAGAAAAAGTAATTAAGTTAACTGCAAAAATTGATGATAGAAATCAGATTTTTAAGAGGAATTATGATGTATATCTAATGGCTCCGATTGTAGGCTTTTTATATCAAAGAAAGGCTGAGACAGATAATAGTGGAGATAAGACTACAAAAATCTTCCCAGAAATATTAATGAATAACTCTGATGATTTGGCATTTAACTATCGCTTGATTATGTTGTTAGATAAAAAGAATGAACCAGATATAGAGGGAAGAGTTGATAAAGCTTTTCGGCTGTATAATAGTGATAAGGCCGCCGAGGATGAAAAACTGTATGACCAATATGTATTAGGTGGGGTTGATGTTTTATACGAAAAAATTATTGGTACAGGGACTTCAGCAGCGGATTATTTAAGCAATTTGTACGATTTTATGGAAGAGATGGATGAAAGGTATAATCAAGTGATTGATACAGATCATATAGTTGAGTTGTGTAAATTGGCTAAAAAATAATGGGACAAGTTAGAGAAGAAGTAGAGAGTAAAATACTCGAAAAATATCGTGAAAAAGGTACTATTACGGAAGACGAAATCGTAGATATCTGTTTAGACTATGATCTGAATCTCATAGAAATTGATTCAATCTGTGAGCGTATTTTTAGCAAAAAAGTTATTGTATCGGATGACTATGAACGTAAAAATACGAATGACGAAAAAGAGTATGCAGATCATAGTCATACGGATTATGAGTACTTTTATGATAAGGTTGAAAAAGAATTCCCTAATATGACAGCATTTGTTGAACAGGTACGAGGAGTGCAACCACCACAAAGCAGAGAGTGGAAGATTTTGTTGCCGCAGGCTCAAAATGGAAATAAGTATGCTAGAGAAAGAATGGTTATGATGTATACCAGATCCATTTTAAGACAAGCGTATGATTTTGCAAAGGCATATTATGTAGATTACGAAGAGGCATTTCAAAATGGCATGATAGGGTTACTTATTGCTATAAATAAATTTGATATGACAAGACCGGATTCATTTGTATCTTACTTTGGATTGTGGGCAATGCGGACAATGAGAAGATATTCATTACCCAAAAACTTTATATGTCAATATCCAGTACATTTTAAGGAGATAATATTCAAGGCAATGGATGATCTTCGAGAAGAAACAGGAGAAGAAACGTTTGAAAATTTGCTGGAGTATATAGAAATAGAGGATTTAGTGTCAGCAATAGATGCAAACAAAAAACTTAATAATACATTTTTGTATGAAGAACTGTCTGAAGATAGTATTACAACAGAAATGAGTGGAAACAGTGTCGAAAATATAGCCGAACAATCTTTATTAAAGACATCGAATAATGAACTTTTAGGACATTTAAAAGATCGAGAACGGAAAGTACTTTGTATGAGGTATGGCTTAGCAGATGGCACAGAACATACATTGGAGGAAGTTGGGCAGAGTATGGGAGTGACAAGGGAACGTATAAGACAAATTGAAAAGAAGGCTATTGATAAGTTAGGGAAGGTATTAGAAAGACGAAAAGTATTTTAAATATAGGAGTGAATGAGTTGATAGATCTTGAAAACGTGAAGAAAAAAATTCTGGCAACAGTAGATAAGGCAGGATATATTACAGAAAAGATGTTAATAGATTATTGCATTGAAGATAATATTCCAGATTATGCCATAGATCAGTTATGTGATCAACTTTTTGATGCACACGTGCCAGTATTAGATATACCTATATTTATTGAAAATAAATATTTAGCATTATATAGCAAGTATTTGACTGAAAATACATATTCAAAAAAAGAAGAAATGCTTGCATCGGTCATTAAGTGCCTGGCATGTTTTAGCAAAGGCGTGTTTGAAAAATATGCGGAAGAAAATCGTTGGGCAGAGATTCGAACAATGATAATAGATAAAATACAAAGTGATGATTATAAAGTGATTTACGAATTCTATGAAAATGATGCAGTAAAATTTATAGATTTTTGTAAAAAAGCAATTATTGAGAATACTGTTCGAAAGAGTGAACAGGATGTCGTAAATAAGAAAAACCTAAATAAAGAAAAAAGTGAAGAGAGCTCAAACAAATCAAAATATGATCAGATTGTCGCGATGGAATTGGATGAATTAGCTATTTTTATATACGAATTGCTGAGTGAAGGCGCTGAGTACATTACAAGGAATTTAGGACGATCAATCAAAAGAGTAGAATTAAAAGATATTGTGGAATGGTTAAAAATGTCAAGTACTCAAGAAGATGAGGAATTTTACGAGTGGCTGAAAAACGAGGGATTTATGCCCCGGGTGATAGATCAATTTAGATATTATATCAAAACAAATGAAAAAGAATATGGATATTCGTTGTTGGATATTAAAGAAAGAAAAAAGTTAGTGGAATACATAGACATGAGAAGAACGGTAGGCTGTCCCGCAAAGGAAAGAACTTTATATAAATATTATTTGGAGTATTGGGATAAGCATTAATGATAAAATACATGCGAGGGAGATAACGAATGAATTTAAAAGATGCTGGAATTTATGATATGATAAATATTTTTAAAGGGGAAGCGACAAATGCTCATGGGGCTTCACAGGGAGGTATTATTAATTCAAACCCAAGACTGATAAATATACCTGCATATCAAAGACCATATAGATGGAAAAATGATAACATCGTGAGATTATTTCAAGACTATGAGGAAAATAATTCAGAATACTTTCTTGGTTCTGCTGTAGCAGTGGAAAAACATAAAGATGATGGAACCCTGGAATTTGATGTAGTGGACGGTCAACAGAGATTAACTACACTTTACTTACTTAATTACATAAGGTACTTATTGAGAAGAGAATATACTTTAATTCAATTAAAAAAGCCATATCAACCTAAAGCAAGTCAATATTGTACAGAACTTAAGTTGTGTTATGTGAATCTTATAGGAAAAAATACGGTACCATTTGATTCGATTTTGATGAAAATTGAAGAACTGATGGAAAATCAAGATCTGGATCAGAATATGAGAGTAGAGCAACTTATAGCATGTTTTAAAGAGCAATTATGTATTGCCGAAATTAAAAAAACGCCACAAGAAACAAATGAAGAAAGACTAAAGTTAGCTCATTGCTTTTTGGATCAGGAACAGTTATGTTTGAAATATTCTAGAGCTAGATATGATAAAGTATTAAAAAATGCGTTGTGTAATGTATATCTTAAGAATGTACAGGACACTACAGATTATGAATTATGTACTTTATCAAAAAATGAAGATGATCAATTCTTAATAAATTATATAGATGCACTTAAAGCAATCTTTAATGAGATTTGGAGTAGAGCTAGAGAAAATGAAACATCTTCTATGCAAGCAAGTGAAATATGTGAAAGGGCTATCAAATTGGCAGATGATATTATTAAGAATATGTCATTATGTATAGTACTAACAGAAAATGAGAGTGACGCAAATAAATTATTCGAGGTTTTGAATGATAGAGCTTTGGAAGTTGATGACTTAGAGTTAATTAAAAATCATTTTTATAAAGAATATTGTACAAAGTCAAACGATACTGACGAAGCTAAAGATTTAAGAATTGCTGAATTGGATGAATTATGGACAGACAAGATTTTTTCCGGAAATGGAGATTTGCGAAACAAATTAATATCTTATCTTGCAACAGCTTATCTTACTTGTGACAAAGAGCTAGTATATAAAGATGATGTAAAAATGAAGGATGCAATAGAAAAAAACTATTCAAATAAAATATATTCTTTAGGAAACAATGAATATTCGTATTCCCGTATTCTTGAAGATTTTAATACTTATTATGCAATAAAAATTATATTGGATATGTGTGAAGTTAAGACAAACAAACGGTTCGAAGCATCCTTAAAAGCTGAGCAAGAGAATAAATCTATTACATACAAAACAATTCATTTGCTAAATGCTTTGAAATATCATTCAGTAATTGCGGCAATTACAAATGTGATAATTTCTTCATATGCTAGAACTAAATCTCTTTCTCATGCTAATTTTGAAAATTGCTTTAGAGAATATATAAAGAATTTAATGGAAGATAAAAATAATAGTATTCCTGAGTATGAAGCAATTCATAAAGTGTCATATATGTTATGGGTGGCAGCAATTAAAAGTAAGGATCATATAAAACCTCGTGCTATTGCTAAAAGAATCATTGCAAAATATGGACATATAGGTTTTTGCCCTGATCCGATTGATTTTCATGGAAAAGAAATAAATGAATTAGATGAAGAATTGGATGAGTGGCTTAATGGATGGACTTTTTCTAGCGGTAAGACATTTGTGGTTAAGATTCTATTATTGAATTTGCTATTAAGTCAGAGAGAAGGCTGTGCTGATGCATATAAAGCGTCGCAGACCATTCTTAAGTTAAATTCTGCATTGACGTATCGACTAGATGCTGGAAAATTACAATTAGATCATCTTGAGGCAAATAAATATAATCCTGCAAATGGACAAGGGTATTATTCATATGATGATATTGAAAAAAGAACAAGGGATGTTAATAGCTACTTAGGAAATTTTATGATTTTAGACTCTATAGATAATAATTCAAAGAATAATGTTCCACTTGTGCATGCTATGAAATATTACAAAAAAATAAGTGGAAGCTGGTTGGTTGATGACATAAATAGAATGATACAGGATGCCTCTTTTTTTGACAAATCAAAGAATATTCCTAAAGAAGATTTTTTTAAAGAAAGATCGAAAAGAATGAAAAAGTATTTTAAAGCTTTCTTAAATAGGCAATTATCTCAAACACAGATTACAGTGGATTTTTAGTTTATTTAGGGGAATAGAAGGCAGTATTTTCCGTAGAAACATATCGAATCTAGCAAGGCGGACTAGTAGTCACCTTGGAGATGAGGAGCGAAGATAATAGGAATAAAGAGACAGAAATATTATCGTTAAAAAGATTAAACAAAATTTTATTTAAAATTGTGAAGAGAGGGAAGAGGCATGCATTTAGAAAGAAAACATTTTATTGTAGATAAAGTAAAATATACAGACAAAGATAATTTGAAATTGTTAGAAGATTCAAGACCTTGGGCAAAAATAATTAAAGAGGCTCAAAATGTAATATCTGATAAGGATAAATCGGATTATTTTGAAGAACTTTAGGAGCATTATCAAGGCAAGAAATATTTTTGGTGTATTTACAGAAGAGATGGGCAATTTTGCGGAGTTATACAGTTAGATAAGAATAGCGATATGGAATACCAGCTTTACATCCAACTGATGGACAATGCTCCAATTGAAGGCTTTGGTACAGAGCTCTTTGAGGATCTTATGGAAGAAATTGTTCAGGAGTCTGGAGCAAAGCATTTGGAATTTGAATTATGGGACGATGCAGATAGGAGCAAGATAATATTTGAAGAACTGGGAATTGATGTAACTGATGGCGAATGGCAATATGATTGCTGAATGATTACTAATCGTACAAAAGGTTGCGGATTGATTGCTCTTGTAAACCATTGATAACATATGCTTGTACCGATAAACATATGGAAGATATGGAGGAAAATAATAATGAATGGGCTTAGATGGCTTAGAATCCGTTGTAATTTATCAACAAGTGAGTTGGCAGATCAATTAGGAGTTACAAGGCAAGCGGTTTGTAGTTGGGAGAGCGGGAAGAAGGCTATTCCGGAGAAAAGAAAGAACCAAATGGCGGCGTTCTTTGGAATTGATAGAACATATTTTGATGATATTGATGAAGAAAAACGGAATGAATTAATTCAGAAGGCAATGTATTTCTATCAAAAAGATGGTAAAGAGATATACCTATATAGACCGAACAAAACACCTAAAAGCCACGATGAGACCGTCACATATTTTCAAAAAGACCGTGAAAAAAGTTTAGATGAAGAATATTTACTTGCTAAAAGGAGAAAGCAGCAAACAATACAAGAGATAGAAGAGCAGATAGAAGATAAAAAGGAGACAGATTGCCTTTTGACAAAAATCTCACATCTACATCGTGGTTGTGATGTTTATGAAATAACAAGTAAATTGTTCAAAAAAATGAAAAAAGAGAAGGCATTTTTGAAAATCCCATATTTCTGTGAATTAATGAATGTGTGGAAAGCAATGCTACTTGCTTATGAATTGCTGGATGAAAAATCTTTGTCAGAAGAAAAGGTGGAGGAGCATTGGGGAGAAGACGTAGATTTTATACTTCATCTTTCAGACGAAATAAAAAATCATTGGGAAAAAGAGAAAACTTGGCATGAAAATTATCATAAGGAAGTAAGAAAGCATATTCAAGAGAAACAGGTAAAAAATCAAAAAGAGGTAGGACATTTCTAGTTGGATAACAGGGAGTACCTTTGGAGGTTAATAGCATCTACACTTGGATATCAGCCTGATGTATGGAAGGGATGGAATTAATGGTAAAGAAGATTATGCATGATCCGCTGTTTTTGGCACAGAAGTCAGTGGATGCAACAGAGGCAGATAAACAGATTGTGACAGATTTGCTTGATACACTTAAGGCAAATTTAGAACACTGTGTTGGTATGGCTGCCAATATGATTGGAGTAAAAAAGAATATCATTGTAGTAGCAGCCGGACCACTTCAGTTTGCAATGATAAATCCGGTAATAACAAAGAAATCCGGAGAATATCAGACAGAGGAAGGATGTCTTTCTCTGGAAGGTGTAAGACCATGTACGAGATATCAGGAAATAGAAGTGGACTATCTTGATCAGAACTTTAAGAAACAGCATGGAAAGTATTCAGGTTGGACAGCACAGATTATTCAGCATGAGATTGACCATTGCAATGGAATAGTAATATAACTATGAGGCAGAAGTAACTAAGTTGTATAAAAGATAGAATTAGGCAAAGACTATAACTAAAATAGAAAGTGGATGGTTGTTACGAATATAAAAGATATAATTGGTGAAGCAACTGAATATGATAAAAAGCGCGCACTGGAAGAAAAGAAACCTAAAAGTTGGTGTAAAAGTGTAAGTGCTTTTGCAAATACATTTGGTGGTGCGTTAATTTTTGGTATTTCTGATGACGATCAGGTTGTTGGAATTGAAGATCCTAAAGGAGATGCAGATAAGATTAGTGAAACCATTAAAACAAGACTTGATCCAATACCGGAGTTTAAGCTTAGATTTCATAAAACTGAAGATGGGAAGGTTTTGGTCATACTTGATGTGTATAAGGGTGACGAAACCCCATATTATTATTCGGGAGATGGAGTACTTGAAGCTTATGTTCGTGTTGGAAATGAAAGTGTAAAGGCAACTGCGATTCAATTGAAGCGTCTTGTTCTTAGAGGAAAGAATACAACATATGATTCGCAGAATTCTACCTATAAGGTGGAAGATTATGCATTTTCAAAGCTTAAAGAAAGATATAAAAAATGGACTGGGAATAGTTTTGATGATAAAGATTTGATTTCATTTGGATTGGTAAATGAGCAGGGAGAATTAACAAATGCAGGGGCACTACTTGCTGATGAAAGTCCGATTTTTTGTTCAAGATTATTTTGTACAAGGTGGAATGGGTTAAATAAAAGTGGTGGTGCACTTGATGCGTTAGATGATGCAGAGCATTCAGGTAGTGTTATTTCCTTGATTGAAAACGGAGAGGCATTCATCAAACGAAATTGTAAAATGAAGTGGCGTAAGACTGCAAATTCAAGAGAAGAAATGCCGGAGTATGTAGAGAGAAGTTATCATGAAGCACTTGTAAATGCGTTGGCACATCGCGACTATCTTGTAAATGGAAGTGAAGTCCATATTGACATATATGATGACAGAATGGAGATATATTCTCCTGGAGGCATGCCGGATGGTTCCATGATTCAGGACAGAGATCCACTTACAGTACCTTCAACCAGAAGAAATCCAGTTCTTGCTGACATATTTAATAGGCTTGGATACATGGAGCGTAAAGGTAGTGGATTTGGAAAGATTATCAGTGGATATGAATTTCAAATTAATTATAATGAGAACAAAAGACCATCATTTCGCTCAGATAGATACCAGTTTACTGTAGTGATGCCGAACCTGAACTACGATGTCCCTCAAGATGTCCCTCAAGATGTCCCTCAAGATGTCCCTCAAGACAAGTTAGATGTCCAGATTATTGACTTGATTCATAAGGACAACAAGATAAGTACTGAAAAAATAGCGATAGCATTAGGAGTAAGCTCTAAAACAATAAAACGCCATATAAAGGAAATGAATAATGTAACTTATGTTGGCAGTGGATTTAGTGGACACTGGGAAATTAAAGATAATGAGTAATGGATAACAAGATAAATCAAAAAATCACGCAAACTCATAACAGAAGAAATATAGAGAAAAATGTTAAATACGGAGAATACCATGTCAAACACTACCCTTACACAACTTCAAGAAGGACTGACAACTGCATACATCGACGGTACAGCCGCTGCCAATCTGGCATACAAGCCTGCTTTCGTGTCGAATAATCCGGACGAGGGCAAGAAAGTTATTTCCGTCATAGAAGATGAGCTGATGAAGTGTGACCAATTCCAGATCAGCGTGGCGTTTATTACTATGGGTGGAATTACGCCGCTCTTGCAGACGTTGAAGGAACTGGAGAAGAGGCAGATTCCGGGTCAGATCTTAACGACAAACTATCTTAACTTTAGTGAGCCTAGAGCATTGAAGAAGCTGCAGGAACTGTCCAATGTTACTCTGAAGATGTATGATGTGGATCGGGCAGACCAGGGCTTCCACACCAAAGGCTACATTTTTAAGAAGGAAGAGATTTATCGTATTATCATCGGCAGCGCCAACATCACAAGTGCTGCTTTGACGAAAAATAAGGAGTGGAATACCAAAATTGTTTCTACAGAGCAGGGCGAAATTGCGATGGAGATCGTAAAGGAATTCCACCAGCTGTGGGATTCTAAGTATGCGCTTTTTTATGATGATTTCTATGAGAATTATAAGCAAAAGTATGAGATCATCAAAAAGCAGAGGGAAATAGCAAAACGGGATGAGATATCTTCCACGGAGAAGTATAAGCTGGAACCGAATTCTATGCAGGTAGGGTTTATTACGAATCTTCGTAAGATTGTGGATGCTGGAGAAAATAGAGCACTGCTGATTTCTGCCACCGGTACAGGCAAGACGTATGCGTCAGCCTTTGCCATGCGAGAGTTAGGATTTAAGCGTGTTCTGTTTTTGGTACATAGATCTACCCTCGCGAAACAGGCGTTGACATCATTCCGAAAAGTATTTGAAGATAAGAAGTCAATGGGAATTGTTGGCGCAGGCTATTCTGATTATGATGCGGATTATATCTTTGCTATGGTGGAGACGCTTCACAAAGAGGATAATCTGAGAAAGTTTGCACCGGAAGAGTTTGATTGTATTGTTTTGGATGAGGCCCATCATAGCCCGGCAAATACTTATCAGAAAGTGATGGAGTATTTCAAACCGAAATTGTTCCTTGGCATGACGGCAACGCCAGACAAGAGAGATGACGGAGAGGCTTCCAAGAATGTGTATGAGCTATTTCATTACCAGATTGCTTATGAGATCAGATTGCAACAGGCAATGGAAGAAGATTTATTGTGCCCTTTTCATTATTTTGGTATTAGCGATATTTCAGTTGTGACGGACGAACAGATGAAGACTCGAAATATTTCGGAAGAAAATTTTGGAAAGCTTACTAGTGACGAGAGAGTAAGGCATGTTATCGAGCAGGCGAAATACTATGGTTATAGTGGGGATCGAGTGAAAGGTCTCGTTTTCTGTAGTAGAAATAGAGAGTGCGAAGAATTATCGGCTAAATTTAATGCCCTTGGTTATCGGACAATAGCACTTAGCGGTGACAATAAGGATAAAGAACGCGAAAAGGCTTTTGAACGATTGGCAATGAACGAAGAGGATGCAACGGATGAGATGCAGCCGTTGGATTACATTTTTTCCGTAGATATTTTAAATGAAGGTGTTGATATTGTTGAAGTAAATCAGGTGATTATGCTTAGACCTACGCAGTCTCCTATTGTATTTATTCAGCAGTTGGGTAGAGGATTGAGAAAAGCAGAAAATAAGGAATACGTGGTAATTCTTGATTTCATCGGCAATTACAATAATAACTTTATGATTCCGGTGGCGCTTTCCGGAGATAGAACTTATAATGCGGATACCATTCGGAAATATGTGATTTCGGGGAACAATACGATTCCTGGGGCATCAACAGTTCATTTTGATGAGATTGCTAAGGAGAAGATTTTCAATTCTATTGATAAAATCAAAGGAATGAGATCTATTATAAAGGGAAGCTATATTTCTCTGAAAAATCGCATTGGAAGGACGCCGTTATTGTTTGATTTTTATGAACAGGGAGAGATTGATCCGCTGGTAATTATAAGAGAATATAAGACGTATTGGCAATTTCTGGAAGCGGTGGAAAAGGGCAAGTATTTCAGCAAATTAACGGATCATGAAAAGCTGATCTTAGATTACTTGTCTAAAACGATTTTAAGCGGTGTCAGACCCAGTGAGTTGTTCCTCTTGCAGAAATTACTGACAAAGAAGACATTTTCTGTGAATGAAGTACAAAAAGAACTGAAACGACTCTTGGATTATAATATAACGGATCTGGAAATGCGTGAATCAGTAAAAATTCTACAGGGATGTTTTACCAGTAAGGACGAGGAATATCAGAAGTATAAGACCATAGAGATTATGGATTATGACGAAAAGCAGGGTGTGCGTTGCTTTGCGAGCTACGCAAATTGCCTGTTGGACAATGAATTTAATACGCAGGTTAAAGACATCATAAATGTGGGACTTGCAAGATACCGGGACAAGTATGCTCATGGAAAAGTAGAGCAAACACCGTTTGTCTTATATGAGAAATATTCCAGAAGAGACGTGAGCCTTTTGATGAATTGTGGGAAAGATATGTCTTCTACAATGTATGGAATGAGTCGAATTGGTGATGATGTATTCATTTTTATTACATATCATAAGGAAGAGGCCGAAGAGGGCAAGAACTACGCGGATGGAAAACCTGATTATGCGGATGCTTTCGAGGATAATCTGATTTTTAAATGGGATTCCCAGATTGGTAAGGATAATAGCAGTCCTTACATGCAGAAAGTACTGACAGCACCGAGAAAACATCTATTGGTGAAAAAGAGTGATGCGGAATCAAGCTTTTATTACATGGGACAATTTGATATTATAGAATCTGTAGATAGCCAGAAAGAAGACAATAGTGGTAAAATGAAACCGATCGCGAAGGTGACCATGAAGATGCATCATCCTGTGCGCGAGGATTTGTTAAGGTATTTACAGAGTAATATTTCAAAGGAGAACAAAGCAGTATGAAAACCATTCGCGTAGTCGCAGCCGTAATCTGCGATTCCATAGAGCACAAAACAAAAATATTTTCCACCGCAAGAGGTTACGGAGAATTCAAAGGTGGCTGGGAATTCCCCGGCGGGAAGATCGAAGCCGGAGAAACTCCACAGCAGGCGGTTGTCAGAGAGATCCGGGAGGAACTGGATGCTACGGTCAGAGTCGGAGACCTGATAGACACCATAGAGCACGATTACCCGGCATTCCATTTATCCATGGATTGTTTCTGGTGTGAGGTTGCGTCGGGAGAACTGAAGCTTCTTGAGGCGGAAGCCGCCAGGTGGCTGACGAAGGAAGAACTGGATTCCGTACAGTGGCTTCCGGCGGATGTGACACTGATTGATAAGATCAAAAGCTGTATGTCTTGAGGATAAGAAAAACTATTTATGACCAACGAAGAATTTCAACGTAGTAAAAGTTTTGAAGAGAATCTGAAAGAA
>OGGH01000845.1_pt1 | contig 24737 bp, 25 predicted proteins | sample 1571161 | NCBI WGS metagenome assembly OGGH01 (sample SAMEA2582053, study PRJEB24529) | metagenome | biome: Human gut stool | place: China | collected 2011 | reverse complement strand
TTTGCTGTCGAGTCGGGTGCTGGAGAAATCATACAGGCGGACTTTGTGGCAGCCTACTTCTAGATAGTTGGTGGAGCGCTCAGCCAGTGCCTCGCGGATCTGGGTTTTCAACTGTTCCTGTTCAGCCTGTGCAGCCTCAATCAGTTGGGCGGCTTCCTTGTACTGCTCGACAAGGGTCAGTAAAACATTGATACTCATGTGCGTACCTCTCTTCAAATCGTTGGGTGAATGGTCGGATGTGAGAACCGGTGTTCCCGATGGCATGAGTATACAACTACTTGCGCAAGTATGCAAGATGGAATGTTGCACAAAGAAAAGATGGCTGGATTATGCAATTTGCATACTTGAGCAACTATGCGCGACAAAAGACAGAAAAGCTGATATGATATAATACCTATAAGAGTAAACAGAAAGATGGTGCTTCAGATGGGCGGCAAAACGAGCGCGGCAAGTAAGAATAAGTGGAACGAAAAAACATACGACCGGATAAACCTTGTTGTCCGTAAAGGTCAGAAAGAGCAGATTCAGGAGTATGCCAAAGAGAAGGGGATGAGCCTGAACGCCTATATCAACGCCTTGATTCAGGCAGACATGGGCGAGCACCTGACCCCGGGGGTAGTTAAAAATCTGGAAGAGGAACTGACCCGGTAGAATGAGATAGTTGTTCCATCTCCCCAGACCGGATTAAAATCTAGCAGCAGAAGGCCTCTGCCTTTCACAGAAATGTGATTGGTAGGGGCTTTTTAGCGCGAAAAGAGTCTGACTCAGGGTAGGTGGTAGCTGCAGTGAAAGGATGCTGATCATACCTATATAAGTAAGGAGCAGCAGGGGAAAGAGCAAAAAATATGTAGTACTGCACGATTTGCCTTGTCAGAACTCCTGACCAATGTGACGGTATAAACCGGCTTTTCAGTGCGAGGGGACGCTTTCTGTTTAACGGTTGTCATTACATCGGAGCGGCTATCCAACCAGACTGTAACCTCCAACGCCTTGGACAACTATATGACCACACATTTTGTCCATCGGTGATTTCATCTGGAGTTTTCATACGAAAATGGGCAATGTGCAAAAAAGTTCTGGCTGAATCGCATTTTTTTCTAAAACATGGATGGATGCATTCCCTCTGATTTCTATTGATTCCCAAATATAACCATGGTAGAATAATAAGGAGAATTCAGACGACCACGTAGAAGAACTGGTATCCTCCGTTTTGGGATGGAAAGATACGCCTTGATTGCGGTAAGGAGGTGAATCGTGTGGGCTTATGTCTGTTTGCGAATAAAAATGTGGTAAACCATGCGGAAACCCAATTGATAGACCCCAATAAAAAGCCCACTGCTGTTTACTTTGCTGGCGTGATACGCAAAGGCAAAAACGAGGTGGGCTTGTTAAGGTTTTGCAAAAATATAAAATCTTGCATACTGACAGTGCTGTGCGTGCGGCGCTTGAACTGCAGCGTGACGTTCTGGCTCTCGTTGCGGCTACATTGCATTTAAAATAACCTTGGGCGAAACTGTCGTCCGAGGGTCTTTGCTTGCCTGGAGATCAGCGATAACGGTCTGCTGGTCTTGGAAAAGAGGAACGGTTATCTAAAAGGAAGGTGCTTGCCGGTACGGTGTGAGTTAAAGAAATTACTTTAAAACGAATAACGATAAGAAACGTATAGACAAGGATTTATGTGAGGAGAAAAAATGGCTACGAATACTGTCGGAATCGATAAGGAAGTTGAAGTTGACCGCAAGGAAAATCTGCGCGACCATCGCCTGTACTGGATCGGGCGTCGGACGCAGGACGTGATCTTGTCATCACTGGCGCTGCTAGTGCTGTCGCCGGTCATGCTGGCTACGGCAATTGCCATTGTAGTGGATGATCCGTCTGCTGGCCCTGTTTTCAGCCAGGAGCGCATTGGCCGCAACGGAAAACCCTTCAAGTTCTATAAGTTCCGCTCCATGTGCCCCAATGCAGAGACAAAGCTGGATGACCTGCTGGATCAGAACGAGATGGATGGTCCTGTGTTCAAAATCAAGGACGACCCGCGCATTACGCGTGTGGGCAAGTTTATCCGCAAGACTAGCATCGATGAGCTGCCCCAGCTGTGGAATATCTTGAAGGGCGATATGAGCATCGTTGGCCCCCGCCCTGCACTTCCACGCGAGGTGGAGCAGTACGGCGACTACGAAAAGCAGCGTCTGTATGTGACTCCCGGCCTGAGCTGCTACTGGCAGATTGCACCACATCGGAATGACCTCACTTTTGAGGAGTGGATGGATTTGGATGTGAAATACGTCAAGGAGCGCAGCTTCTGGGTGGATTGGAAGATTATTTTTAAAACGTTCAAGGTATGTTTGTTGGGGCATGGGGAGTAAAAACTCACGATACCGTCTTTCGGGATGACTACATAGACACAAACTAAATTTAGAAGATATGCGCAATGAGAATTGGAGGAGCAGTTTATTATGAAAAATTATAAGATTGCTGTTGCAGGTACCGGCTACGTTGGCCTGTCCATTGCAACTCTGTTGAGCCAGCACCATCAGGTGACTGCTGTGGATATCATTCCAGAGAAGGTGGACATGATTAACAATCGTAAGTCCCCGATTCAGGATGACTATATCGAGAAGTATCTCGCAGAAAAAGAATTGAACCTGACCGCAACTCTGGATGCAAAGGCTACATACTCTGATGCGGACTTTGTTGTTATAGCGGCCCCTACGAACTACGACAGCCACACGCAGCACTTCGACACATCTGCGGTCGAGGCTGTGATCAAGCTGGTCATGGAGTACAATCCGGATGCAATTATGGTCATCAAGTCCACCATTCCGGTTGGCTACACCGCAAGCGTGCGTGAGAAGTTCAACAGCAAGAACATCATTTTCAGCCCGGAGTTCCTGCGTGAGTCTAAGGCTCTGTATGACAATCTGTATCCGAGCCGTATCATCGTTGGTACTGACCTGAACGATGAGCGTCTGGTCGAAGCAGCACACGAGTTCGCTGGTCTGCTACAGGAAGGTGCTATCAAGGAGAACATCGACACTCTGTTTATGGGCTTCACCGAAGCTGAGGCTGTTAAGCTGTTCGCCAATACATATCTGGCCTTGCGTGTTGCTTACTTCAATGAGCTGGATACCTATGCAGAGAGCAAGGGCCTGAACACTCAGCAGATCATTGATGGTGTCTGCCTCGATCCTCGTATCGGCAGCCACTACAATAATCCGAGTTTTGGTTACGGCGGCTATTGCCTGCCGAAGGATACCAAGCAGCTGCTGGCGAACTATGCTGATGTGCCGGAGAATCTGATCGAGGCGATTGTCGAGAGTAATAGAACTCGTAAGGACTTTATCGCCGACCGTGTCCTGAAGCTAGCAGGCTACTACGGCTATGACGAGGACAACGAGTACGACAAGGAACAGGAAAAATCTGTGACCATCGGCGTGTACCGTCTGACCATGAAGAGCAACAGCGATAACTTCCGCCAGAGTTCTATTCAGGGCGTTATGAAGCGCATCAAGGCAAAGGGAGCCACGGTTGTGATTTATGAGCCGACTCTGAAAGACGGCGAGACCTTCTTTGGTTCTGTCGTTGTTAACGATCTGGCTAAGTTCAAAGAAATGAGCCACGCCATCATCGCAAACCGTTATGACAAGTGCCTGGATGATGTGAAGGATAAGGTTTATACGCGCGATATTTTCCAGCGTGACTAATAGTGTGAGTAGAGAAGTACACAGAGGGGAGATGCAGGATGGCAAAAAAGAAACTGCTGATTTATGCACATTACTACATACCTGATACTGCATCCACAGGCCAGATTCTCCGTGAACTCGCAGAAGGCATGTTGGATAAGTTTGATATTACGGTAATTTGTGTGGTTCCCAGCTATTTAGGAACCATTGAAGATAAATATAAGACACAGAAGTATTACGAAGAAGAAATCAACGGCGTGAAGGTGCTGAGAATCCGGGTGCCGGAGTTCAGCAAGACCAATAAGAAGAGCCGTGTGAAGAACATTGTTTCCTATTTCTTTGGAGCAATGGGTGCGACCTTTAAGGTTGGAAAGATGGATTATGTCTTCTCCATCTCTCAGCCTCCGATCCTTGGTGGTCTGCTGGGTGTTTGGGGCAAGTGGATGAAACACGCCAAATACATCTATAACATTCAGGACTTCAACCCAGAGCAGGTGCTGGCCGTTGGCTACACCAAGAGCAAGTTTGTCACCGGTGCCATGATGTGGTTCGACAAGTTCAGCTGCAAGCGTAGCGACCTTGTAATCACAGTCGGCCGCGATCTGGTGGAAACGGTGGAGAACCGTTTCAAGGGAAAGAAAGTTCCTAAGACCGTTATGATCAACAACTGGATCGATGAGAACGAGATCTATCCGCTGGATGAGGATAACGAGAAGGTTCTCGCTTTCAAGAAAAAGTACGGTTTGGATGGCAAGTTTGTCATCATGTATTCCGGTAATATCGGTCTGTACTACGACCTTGAGAATTTGATTAAGGTTGTGGAGAGAATCAAGCCGGGCACCAAGACTGCCAATGGGCGAGAGGTTGTATTCGCTTTTGTTGGTGCCGGTTCCGTACTGGATAAGTTGGTGCTCTATGCGAAGGAGCATCACATGGACAATGTGACTTTCATCCCGTACCAAGATAAGGCTGACCTGATTTATAGCTTGAACGCCGGCGACGTTCACTGGTGTGTGAACGCAAAGGGTATTAAGGGTGTGTCCTGCCCGTCGAAGGCATACGGAATAATGGCGGCAGCTAAGCCAATTTTAGGAGTGCTCGAATCAGGTTCCGAGATTCGTTGCCTTATTGAGGATACAAACGGTGGTCTCTGCTGTGAGCCGGGCGAGTATGACAAGGTCGAAGAGAACATCCGCTGGTTCATTGAAAATGCTGGTTCTGGAAAGGTCAAAGCGATGGGAGCCAGAGGCCGAGAGAATCTGGAGAAGAATCTGACCAGAAATGTGTCGGTGAAAAAGTACGCAGAAGAGATTTTGAAGCTGTAAAAGATAATAAGTGTCGTGATTAAAATACCGATTGCTATCACGAAATTACTCGGAAAGCATTCCTTGGCATTTGTTGTTGAAAAATATAATAAGATATGGACGTAGTCCAAAATGTATATAGAAAAAGCAAGGAGTTTTTATGGAGTTAAGTTTAATTATCCCGATTGCAAAAGCTGATGCGCCTGCTTTGAAAAAAAATCTTCCATATATAAAAAAGTATATAGAGCATAATAAAATCTATATCATAGGAAATAAAGCTGTCCAAGAATTCTTTTCTGATACCATGGAAGATATCAATTTTGTTGATGAAGATTGTATGTATAATGGAATGTCTTTTTCAACGGTAAAAAAACTTATTGAAGTACGCTATCCAAAAGCTGTTAGACGGACAGGGTGGTATTTTCAACAGTTTTTGAAGCTTGCATTTTCTTATATATCTAAGACGGAATATTATCTGACATGGGATAGTGATACAATTCCATTACATCAGATTGAATTCTTTAATCAAGAGGGACGTCCGTATTTGGATTGCAGACCTTATGTCCCTGAAGATGAGGCATATTTTGATACTATTCGAAATCTGTGGAACGATGGCACAGTAAAAAAATGCGACTATAATTCTTATATTACAGAGCATATGATCTTTTCTTCGACTATAGTAAAAAAAATGTTGGGAGAGATAGAGCAAAACAGTCAGCTTGAGGGAGTATGCTTTTATGAGAAAATCATTAATGCTATTCCGAAGGACAAATTGAATTTATCTGGATTCAGCGAATTTGAAACATATGCAACGTATTTGAATAGCAAGCACAGAAATTGTTTTGAATTAAGACGATGGCATAATTTGCGTCATGGAAAGGTATATTTTGGCTCAAATCCAAGTCAAGATCAATTGGATTGGGCGGCAAAAGAGTACGATGTGGTATCTATTGAAGATTTTGATAAAGAGTGGATTATATGCAAGGCTCTTTGCAATGAGCATGGGATAAGAAAAAGGTCTTTTAAAGATGTTTCTCGGCGCATTGAGCCATTGATCAGTTTTACATACAAAGTCCGGCTGGCTGTACGTACTGTGGTTAGAGGATAATAGGGGAATTTTATGGTAATCGTACAAATTGCATCTGCATCTACAGGAGGTATTGGCCGCCTTACAAGAGATATAAGTGATGTTTTAAATCAAAAGGGAATTAGTAATTACATTGCCTACGGCAGAGGTGAGATCTTCGATTCGGAACGGGATTATATGTTTGGAAGCCGAACTGAAATTCTGATGCATGGAGCATTAACAAGGCTGACAGATAAAACAGGTCTGTACTCAAAAAATGGAACACTCCAATTGCTGGAATTTTTAGATCGCGTCAAGCCGAATATTATACAGTTGCATAACTTGCACGGATACTATCTAAATTACGAAATCCTTTTCCAGTACATAAAGAGTCACAATATAATTACTGTTTGGACCTTGCATGATTGCTGGGCTTATACAGGTCATTGCACACATTATACTTTTGTGCGCTGTGACCAATGGAAAAGTCAATGTTATAGATGTACTCAACAAAGAAGATATCCTACCTGTTGGTTTAAAGGAAATGTCAAAGAAAACTATGAACGGAAAAGAAGGGCATTTACAGGAGTCGAAAATTTAACACTGGTTACACCAAGTAAATGGCTGGCAGATCAAACAAAATATTCGTTCTTAAAAGGGTATGAAACGAAAGTAATCAATAATGGAATTGATTTAAAATTGTTCCGTGTAAAAGGGAAGACTGATATTTCAAAATATCACATTCCAGATAAGAAAATTGTTTTGGGATTAGCCTCTACATGGGGTGATAGAAAAGGAGAAAGTGATTTTATTCGGCTTGCAGCAATGCTTTCTCCCGAATATGTTGTTGTCATGGTGGGACTTTCTAGCCAAAAGATAAAGAAACTTCCGAGTAATGTGATCGGGATAGAGCATACAGAGAACGTAGAGGATCTTGTAGATATTTATAATGCTGCGGAAATCTTTCTGAACCTAACCTATGAGGATAATTTTCCGACAACAAATCTTGAGGCTATGGCTTGTGGCACATCGGTATTAACATATCGGACAGGAGGAAGTCCGGAATCGATAACAAAAGAAGTCGGTTATGTTGTACCGGTGGGTGATGTTCAGGCAGTAAGGGATATTGTTGTTGCGCACAGAAAGAATCATCAAACCATTTTGGCATGTAGAGAAAATGCGTTGAAATACGATAAAAATGACCGATTTAATGAATACGTTGAGTTATATACGCACCTAAAAAGCAAACAGGAGATCGTATGAAAAAGGCACTTTTTTTAACAAATATTCCAGTTCCTTACAGAATGGATTTTTTTAATGAGTTAGGCAAATATGTAGACTTGACGGTTGTATTTGAAAGAACCCATGCAAAAACTCGTGAAGACTCATGGCTGGAAAGTGAGTGCAAGAATTTCCAAGGAATTTTCATGAAGGGAATCCCTGTTGGCGATGATTGTGCATTCTGTCCTGAAATCATCAGCATTATAAAAAATGGAAAATATGATATTATCATAGTCGGAGCATACTATACACCAACAGGTATGATGGCAATTGAGTACATGAAAACCCATCATATCCCTTATGGCTTTAGCGGTGATGGCGGCTTTATAAAAGATGACACTAAAATAAAGTATCAAATAAAAACACATCTTCAAAAAAACGGACGATTCTATTTTTCCCCGAGTCAATATGCAGATCGGGTTGTAGAACACTATGGTGCTGATGAAAATGTTGTATATCGATATCCGTTCACATCATTGGATGACAAAGATATTTTATGTGTACCGCCTTCAAGAAGTGAAAAAGATGCATTGAAAATAGAACTTGGCATCAATGAAGAAAAGGTAGTTTTAGGGGTCGGTAGACTTGTAGGTCTTAAAGCATGGGAGTACCTTCCAATAATGGCAAAACAACTTGGAAAAAATGTTGGCGTTTACCTTATCGGTGGAAATCCAAGTGGGAGCTGTTACGAAAAAACATTTGCAACGTGCAATGAGCCCAATTTCCATGTAGTGGACTTCAAAAAGAAAGAAGAACTTTGGAAGTGGTATAAGGCTGCAGACGTTTTAACCTTTCCAACACGCGGAGATGTATGGGGACTTGTTGTTAACGAAGCACTAGCTTGTGGACTTCCGGTAGTAACAACAACGAAATGTGTGTCAGGCGTGGAGTTGATAAAGAATTCTCAAAACGGCTATATTGTTGATGTTGATGATTTGGATGCAATGATGGACAAAATCTTAGATGTTCTCGAGCAGGATGATGAATCGTATAACGTAATGCAAAATCATGCATTAGAAACAATTCGCCCTTACACTATTCACAATATGGCTAGAGCGTATGCCGCAGTAATAAAAAATAAGCTCTAAGATTTGAACTCATGGAGGAAGAAAATGCAAAAAAAACAGAGAAACTCATCTGTGGAACTGCTACGAATTGTAGCGACTCTTATGGTTGTGGTATCACATTGCAGCTTCCATGGTTTTTACCATACGGGAGAAGGATATATGTGGATTGACTCCACATGGAATCGCTTCCTTCTGCAAATTTCCAATATGGGAAGTCTTGGTGTTAATGTTTTTGTCCTAATAATGGGATACTATATGATAAAGTCTAAGAGTGGGGGGGGAGAGATTCAAAGCGAATAACAGTTTTAATTGGAGAAGTCTGGACTTATTCATTAATCGCATTAGGACTATATATTATATTTAGCAATGATGACCTAACTGCAAAAATAATAATAACAAGTCTCTTTCCGACAATGTTTGGACGATATTGGTTCTTTACGACCTACATTGTCCTCTACATGTTTTCATCATTTTTAAATCGTGGAATCCTCAGTTTAAAGAGTGACCAAAAGGCATACCAGAAGGTTTTAGGAATGATGTTTTTGCTGTGGAGTATTTCCCCCACATTTACAACAGCTGCCTGGTGTTCAGAGTCAAATCTTGTTCAATTTGTGATGTTGTATTCAATGGGAGCGTATTTGGCACTATTTCCGGATTGCTTGCTGATCAATAAAGCTGAAAAGGCTTTATTAATCAGTGCAATTGCGTGGATTGGAATCAGTGGTTTAGGGGATATTGTTGGCACTAAGATACCATATGTGGCACAGCATATAACATATTTTTATAGCAAAAATTCGATACTAACAATTTGCTTTGCACTTTCACTTGTGGCAGTTACTGTGAAAAAATATTTTGTAAACACAACAATAAATAGCTTAAGTAGGGGTGTGTTTGCTGTATATCTTCTCACGGATAATTCATTGCTGAGAGAACTGCTTTGGGACAAGCTTCTTCATGTGGAACAAAAAGCTGAATCTCCCATTTTAGTTGTTTGGCTCGTAATATGGAGTGCTTCACTGTTTTTAGTGGGAGTGATTTTAGATATGCTTAGAAGAAAGACAATTGAAAAATGGCTTAGTAGTGGAGGTGCTTATATTGAAAGAAAAATGAACTGCCTATGGAATAAGCTGAAAATTTGTTATAGCGATAATCATTGATTTGGAGTAAAGTTAAAAATGTCATTGTTACAAATAGTACAAAAGGTTAAAAGCAGGAATTCAAGTGATTTCGAGATCATTGCAAATATATTTGGCTCATTTCTTGTTAGGGGAGCATCGATGGTGTTGTCTTTATTTACAATGCCAGCATATATTCGATTCTTTCAGGATAAGGCTGTTCTAGGAGTATGGTATACGTTGCTTTCAGTAATGACGTGGGTGACCTATTTCGATTTAGGCCTGGGAAATGGGTTGAGAAATAAATTGCCTGCTTGTTTTGTAAGAAATGACGCGGATGAGGCAAAAAAATACATTGCATCGACTTATATGACGGTGATGCTTGTTTCAATGATTGTGATTTTAGCAGGAAATTCCGTTATTGGGATAATTGATTGGAATGGACTTATCAATATCAGTGAGAATGTGATTGCCAGAGATGCTTTGGCTCAGGCAATCAGAATCGTCTTTGTTGGAATTGTATTGCAATTTGTAACGAAGTTAATCGCAAATGTTTTGTATGCTATCCAACGATCTGCAGTTGTTAATTTTCTGACGCTGTGTACGACTGTCGTTACCTTGCTTTTGGTATGTACGTCTCAAAGCGGTTCTGTTGAAGAAAATATTGTGCGCATGGCATGGATCAATGCGGTGGCAACAAATGTTCCATATATAATAGCAACCATCCTTGTCTTTGCCAAAAAACTATCTATCTACATACCACATGCCTCGGATTTTTCCGTAGAAAAGTCAAAAGAGGTTCTGGGTATTGGCACAATGCTTTTGTGGTTACAGGTCGTCTTTATGGTGATTTCAAGCACCAATGAAGTTTTGATATCACACCTTGCATCTCCGGCAGATGTCGTAACATTTCAAGCATATAATAAAATATTTAACACGGTTAGTTCCTTGTTTACATTAGCTCTTGTACCTATTTGGTCTGCAGTGACAAAAGCACAGGCTCAGAAAAAGTATCAGTGGATATTGAAATTGAATAAAAGACTTCTTATAGTTGGTCTGGCAGTTTTTGGAGTGGAGATGGCCATTGTTCCCTTTTTACAAAAAATAGTTGATGTTTGGCTCGGTACACAATATTTGAATGTTGAAATATCTGTTGCTGCTATTTTTGTGTTTTCTAATACTATTTTTTATATCCATAATGTTAACACAAGCTTTGGAAATGGAGCATCATTTTTCAAAATACAAATAGTATGGATGACGGTAGCTGCAATTATTGACATTCCGCTGGCATACTTCCTTGTTCAGGCGTCTGGAAGTTGGATCGGCGTAATATTGGCAAATATCATAGCATTGTTGCCGTATGAGGTAATCGAAATATTTCAGTTTAATAAGTATATGAATAAAATGGTGGAGAATAATGAACAGCAATGATATTTTGATTAGTGTAATCATCCCGACCTTTAAACGAAGTGAATTTTTACCAATAGCTATTGACAGTGTGCTTGCACAAACTTATAAGAATATTGAGATAATCGTTGTGAGCGATAATGATATAGATAACGAATATGATAAAGAAACATGTAAGGTCATGAAAAGATACGCGACGTGTGACAATGTTGAATATCTTCCGGCTATTGGAAATCATGGTGGATGTTATGCAAGAAACAGAGGACTTAATACTGCGAAGGGGGCATACGTTAATTTTCTTGACGATGATGACTCTTTTTATCCTACAAAGATAGAACGCCAGGTGGAGGCAATAAGAATGCATCCCGGAGTTGCGGTTGTCAGTTGCTATGGCGCAATTGTTAATGCAGAGGGAAATATTTATCGATATGAAAAGACATGCTTTGATTCTGAAAATATTTTATATTCGGAGCTCCTATGCAATTTGGGTACAACAACACTCAACCTAATTAACACCGAAATTTGTAGAAAAGCTGGTGGATTTAAATACATTGAATCATCACAAGAGCACTTGTTCTTGCTTGGCATATTTGAGCAATCTCCAACATTTGTTCAAGTGAAGGAAGTTTTGGCCCGGATTTATCAGCACAATGGTGAAAGAGTATCTAATAATAATAAGCGAGCAATTGGAACGTTAAAGATGACCAAAATAATCGAAGGGTATTATCCGCAGCTTACTGAGAATCAAAAGAAGAAAGTTCAATTGGCACGATACAAAGTAGATATCCTGGCATATAAGGAACTGAATGAAAAGAAAAAGGCATGGGCACTATTGGCAGAAAGATGCAAATTGAAGTTGATAGATATTGAGAATATAAAGATTATGATAAAAATGCTTATGAGGTAATAAAATGAAAAAAATTGCTATAATAAGCGAACTCTCCGGAGGCGGTGTAGAACAAGTGAACCGGCTCTTGGCTTCAAATCTTGATAGAAATACTTTTGATATTGAGTTTATTAGTTTGGTGACTTCGCAGGAAAAATGGAAGGACAAAAATCTTAAATTTAAATGTGTTTTTTTGCAAGCAAAATCCAAGAAATATGCGGGAATACATTTGATTCGGGAATTGAAACGCTATATGCCGGATATTATCTGTACGAGTTGCTTGGTTGAAACATACTTTTGTATTTATTATAAGTATTTTGTAAACCGCGAGGCCAAAATCGTTTATACGGAACATGCTGTATTCTCAAAAACCATGTCAGGAAGCATAAAAAATGTTTTACTGAATAATTGGCTGCCGCACCTTTTACGTCCATTCGACTTGATTGATGAAGTGATTTGTGTAAGTGATGGCGTAAAAAAAGATTTTATGGACTGTTTCCCGAATCTTAAAACACCTTGTACGCGTATATATAACCCTGCTGTCCAATCTCAAAAAACAGATGAGTTGTATAAACCTATCCACAGGGAACATATCAAACTTGTGACAGTAGGAAGACTTGAACCTGTCAAATGCCAGCATGACATAATTACAGCGGTAAAAGAATTGAGAAAAAGGGGACTGAATGCTACATTAAGCCTGTATGGCGTAGGAAGTGATCAAAAATGTTTGATGGACTATGCACAAGAAAATGGAATTGAAAAGTCGGTCGTGTTCAAAGGCTTTTCAGACAAGATTCAGGACGAAATAAAGAAATATGATATCTTTGTTTTGGCATCAAGCTGGGAAGCTTTCGGAATGGTGCTTGTGGAGGCAATGAATGTTGGAGTCCCCGTGATTTCGACGGATTGCCCAGTGGGTCCTGCTGAAATTTTAAAAGGTGGGCAATATGGAAAACTGGTACATATACATAAACCAGGTGAGATTGCGGATGCTGTTTTACAAATAATCGAGTGCCATAGTAGTGAAAGAGTATTAGAGGCATACAGAAGAAGTGAAGATTTCACTATCGAAAAAGCAGTAAAATCTTACGAGGCGTTTTATGTTGAAATCTTGGAAGGAAAAACAAATGATTAAATACGCTTTTACAATTATAACTGTTTGCAGAAACAGTCAAAAGACAATACGAAACACTTTTGAATCCGTCATGAATCAAAAAAATCTAGACAAAATACCGTTGGAGTATATTGTAATTGACGGAAATTCATCAGATGATACAGTTGCGATTATAAAGGAATTCGAAAATAAATTCTTGGCAAAAGGTGTTGCTTTTACTTGGATAAGTGAGCCAGATCAAGGAATTTATGATGCAATGAATAAGGGGATAAAAAAGGCTCACGGTTCATATATCGGCATATTAAACAGCGATGATACTTATTCTGAGTCCGCATTGTGGATTGTTCAGTCGGAAATTGAAAGTGGTAGTGATGCAGATATATACCATGGTATAATGCGTTACTATGATGGTAACACACTATCCATGGTCCATGCGTCTAGTTCGGAGCATTTGAACAAGGGAATGATTGAACATCCAACTTGTTTTGTTAAGGCTGCTGTTTACAAAAAGTACGGTATGTTTGACTTACACTACCGATATGTTGCTGATTATGATTTGATGATAAGATTAAAGCAGAATGACTGTAGATTCGTTTTAATAGAAGAAATTTTGGCAAACTACAGTGAAAATGGAGCTGGTAACAGCTATGCATCCCGAAAAGAATTACTAAAACTAAAAAGATATTATAAGTTGGAGTCGCTTCCAACATTGGCTGCGATGCGGTTTAAATATTGGTTGAGAGAATGGCGAGAACATAGGAGCGCATTGCGATGAAGAAAAATATCATAGCAGTATGTTTTATAATATTATTGAGTGAACATCTGCTGTACACGGTGCCAAATAGCCCATGGTTTCCATTAGCATCAATAATTGTATGTGCTTGTATTGCAAAAGGAAAAATTGTTATCTTAGATGGTATAAGACCACTTTATAAAATGATACTTACGATCGTTGGAGCGTATGCGATTTCAATGATTTATACTGTGGCAACTCGGATTCAGCCGATTCGGGACGCAATTATAAAATATTACCCTCTTTTGCTGGTAATAGCTGTGTTTTTTCTGTCGTTTCTGTGTATTTATAGAAAAAAGAGCCACGCAATCGTAAGGTGCGGAATAGAATGGGCGGCTACCTGCGTTGGTACTCTTTACATGGTACAGTCACTTATATATCCAAAAATCATTATTATTAATAGTGGTATCAGTAAAGTAGATGATGGCATTCGGACAGTTTCAGGTGGGATTCTACTTGCTGTTGGTTTTTTACTTCTTTTGGAAAATGCGATGGATGCCTTTTGCTTCAGCAACTTATTGAAGCTGCTGCTGGTTACGTATGGACTGCTGTTTGTCAATCGCTCTCGTTCATTATTGTTCGCTACTTTTGTTGCTGCTATTATTATCCTGAATGATAAGTTTGGACAGTATATAACACAATCCGATGCAAGTGGAAAGATTGCAAAATTAATTCAAGGGGGGCTGTTTATTATAGGAGCTTACTTTCTTATTAATTTTGTTGGCGAGGTTTTTGGAAGAAGCTATCAGATGGGGGAATCTTCCAGTGTTATGCGTTTGGGTGCATATGCATATTATTGGAATCTATTTTTACAGCATCTGTTTTTTGGCATAGGTTATGTGGGAAATCAATTAGTTAATGGTTTTGCTCGTGTTGGAGTTAATATGGGCTACTATATCGATGACATTGGAGTGGTCGGATTTGTTGCCCAGTTTGGTTTGCTGGCAATTTTGATGATGGTTGTGTGGTATAAATATATTTTAAAAAACATAGATGGGAGCTCGGCTGGAATTAAGGCAGTTGTTGCTTTTGTAACAATTATACTTCCATTTAATTGTCTGTTTAATACAAATACGATTTACGTCGGGCTTATACCATTGATGGTTTGGGAGGAACAATATGCAAGGAAGACGATGGACTCTTAATAAAGAATCAACGGATTGGATGCGCGCTGCTGCTGCAGTATCTCTCATTGTCATTCACAGTTTAGAATATAGCTCTTTTCCAATGGGATTTGTTTTCGAACTGCTAAGGAAGTGCGGTTTTATCTGTGTTTCTGTGTTTTTTTTCTTGTCTGGAGTAGGTTTGACACTAAGTAGGGGGAAGGAAGGTTATCTAAAAAAATTTTTATTGAAAAGATTCTTCAAACTGTTGATGCCATTATACATTGTGGAATGGCTTTGCCTTGGAATAAATAGTGCAAACAAACTTGATTTAACGGGCATATGGCGCGCTCTTCTTTTCTGGAGGTATGTTCCATTTAGTTGGTATGTCATATCAATTTCCGTTGTTTACTTACTATTCTGGATTTCCAATGCACAGTTGCATTCATACTTTCTTTTCCTTAGCTCGCTAATTGGAGGATGCGTGGTATCATATTTCTGTGGTATTCCAGAAATGTATTACAAATGTTGTCCAGCCTTAATCATAGGATGTTTTTTTGCGCTGTTGTATCAAAACGAAAGAGATTTTATGGAGAAATATCCTTTGTACGTGAATTTATGTATGTGGGGGGGGCAAGTATCGCATTATATTTAAGTAAATATGGAAATTCGCTGATAAAGGGATGCCTGATTTCAGGTGCGATTGCCTTGCTATGCGCCTCTTCAACATATTGGATTAAATGCAGCCATGCTATATGGCAAAAACTTGCTTCTGTTTCCTATGAACTATACTTAATTCATGGCTTTGTTATCTTACGATTTTCGGAATTTAACAGACCAATGCAAATTTTTGAATGCCTTTTCATTTCGATTATCGGGGCATATATTACAAATTGGCTATATCAACAATCATGTCGGGTTATCAACATGGTTTATAACAATGTAAGCAAAGTAGTATGAAATAGAAAAGAGGGGCAAATATTTTGGAACGGATGGTTTCCGTGGTGAATGCCGGGATTACATTTACAGCGGACCATGCCTATAAGATTGGTCGTTTTCTAGGTTGGTATTATTTAGTATTATAATGTTCTACGTAAGCGTAACGGTGGCACTAACTCTGCTCGAGCTGTCATCGACAAGGATACTCGTTGCAGTTCCTATAATGTGATTTGCGATAAAGGAAATAAAATATAGAAATGCAACTAACATGGAGACATATGGACGTGAAAACTGATATTTTGCTTTCAGCTACTTTTAAGGCGGTAGAATAGAAATTTTAAATACGTTCGTGATTACAGTTGCTTGTTTTGCTGATTATTGTCGCGATTTTCAAAAATATGCCTATTAAAACGGCATATTTGCGATATGCAGTTTGCGGATGTTGCTTGTGCATTAAAAGCGCAAACTGCTATAATTGTCGAACGAATCTGAACTACTGGAGAAGCGAGATTAAGAATGAATTTGAAGAATTTTTTAAAAATCGGACTAACAAACACTTTGAGACTGAATTTGCATTACTTTGGATGGGGGGGGTACTGCGTCCGCGAATTATTGCATCAAGAAATTTGAAGATACAGGCATTAAATGGGACGGTTACAGTGAAAAATTTCCAAATGGGTGGAGTACAAATAGGATTCGGTTATGTTGGTATTATCGATAACCGCTATCAGCGTTCTGTTTGGGAAAATAATGGCGAGATAGTGTTTGAAGGACGAGCGCGCTTTGGACCGGGTACAAGAATTATAAACGATGGTAACCTGGAATTTGGAGATAATTTTAGCATTAACGCCGCATCACATGTTATCTGTTATGATGAAATTACTTTTGGGAGGGATGTACTTATATCATGGAATTGCTTGATTATGGATACAGATTTCCATAAAATAATTTCAAATAAGAATAAACAACAAGTTAATACTGATAGACCAATTGTGATTGGAGATCATGTCTGGATTGCATGTGAGTCAACAATACTTAAGGGGAGTAGTATACCAAGTGATTCGATTATAGCGGCAGGTAGTGTGATATGCAAGAGGTATACAAACACAAATACTATATATACATCTACAGGTGAAATTAGAAATCAAATTACTTGGACATATTAACTTCTATTAGAATAAACAAAGTACAATAGTTTTTAACTATCCTGCAAAACTTATTCTTAGCAATTTAAAAAGACCAGCTGTAATTGAACTGGCGTTTTTTCTGTATGATTGCGAATATAAAATGGTAATAAATGATGCACGTGCAATCATGTATGACTATAGACGAGTTTATACGTTTGACCCCGAAGCACTGCACTCTATAGATTACCGTGTTGAAGGAAAATATGGAAAGCCAATTCCAGTAGAACTTTTTGATGAATATCAACAAGTTGACCGCGGTCATACAGTAGTCTACTTTGTAAAGAAAGCACCGATAAAAGGTTGGAAAAAGGTGAAAACAAGCAGTTCTTTTATTTGAGACAGCCTAGAGCGTTGTAGGAAGGGAGGAAAGGAGCAACTTATGGACCAAGAACTATTCAACCCACAGTCTTCGTCCGTGACCTCCTCCCGAATCTTGTACACACCGTCTGCGTTTGCCCGGACATCGTTACTGCATCTGCAAGAGGTCGGATCGTTGCAGGCTATCCACCCACATATATCCCAGAGATCGGATCTGGTGTCATTCCTATGTTTCGCTGTCTTGTCTGGCGAGGGAGAACTTTCCTACGAGGAGCAAACATATCAGCTGAGTGAGGGAGACTGTGTGTTTATCGACTGCCGGAAAGCATACAGTCATTCGACTTCCGATAATCTTTGGTCGCTTCAATGGTGCCACTTCTATGCACCGTCCCTTCCAGCTGTATATGAGAAGTACAAGGAGCGTGGAGGTCGGCCTGTGTTCCACCCGGCGGATATTAAACCATTCACTACACTTCTGACGGATATCTACGATTTAGCATCATCTTCCGATTACATACGGGACATGCGGATCAATGAGAAGTTGGGTGCTCTGTTAACTCTCCTGATGGAACAGTCCTGGCATCCAGAGAGCATGACGGTGAGCCGAAAGCGGCTGGAATTAGCAGCCGTGAAGGAGTATCTGGACGAGCATTACACGGAAAAAATCGCACTGGATGATCTGTCTGAACACTTCTTTATCAATAAGTTCTACTTGTCCAAAATCTTTAGAGAAACATATGGAACGACGGTCAACAACTATCTGATCTCAAAGCGGATTACCAGAGCCAAGCAGCTGCTTCGCTTCACAGATATGACTGTAGACGAAGTAGGCGCTGCGGTCGGTATGGGAGATGCGAACTACTTCAGCCGGATGTTCCGAAAAGTAGAAGGAATCAGCCCAAGGGAGTACAGAAAGCAATGGTAGATAAGCCGGAAATAATTGAAACACAACGATTTGAGGACTTCCGAGGCTGGCTTTCTGTGCCGGTGGATAGGTCAATCGACTTCCATGTGGTTCAGATCAACCAAGGCTTCAGCAAGAAAGCCGGAACGCTGCGTGGACTACATTTTCAGGAAGGAGAATACGCGCAGGCGAAACTGGTGTCCTGCCTGCATGGTTCGATTTTCAATGTGGCTGTTGATCTCCGACCGGGTGATACCTTTGGGTATGCTTACAGTGCGGTGCTGTCTTTTGAAAATCGAAAGCAGATGTACATACCGCGTGGCTTTGCCCATGGCTACCTGACACTGGAAGATGACACCCTGATGCAGTGGTGTGTGGATAATGACTTCTGCGGTGAAGCTGCAAGAGTGGTGCGTTATGATTCCGATTTCATCTGGCAGACCGAGCCTTGGCCTATGCGGGAATATATCCTCTCTGAAAAAGACAAAAACGCAATAAAACTTTCCGAGCTGCGCAAGTTTTGAGCCTGCGCGGCTCTTTTTATTTCATCCCAAATCGAAGAAGCCAAGATAGTGCTAATATCCGACTGCTTATGCACTTCTGAAAGGACAAATATCCTTTTAAAATATGGTTGTACGACAAAATCAACCAACATAAGTTTTAAACTTCACGTTTTAAATGAGGATCGAAATTATGAAAAAAGCACTGATTACCGGTATCACTGGTCAGGATGGTTCCTATCTGGCAGAGTTTCTGCTGGAGAAGGGCTACGAGGTCCACGGCATCGTCCGCCGCGCTTCCATCTCCAACACCGCTCGTATCGACCACCTGATTGAGAAGAACGCTATCACCCTGCATGATGGCGACCTATCCGATTCCTCCGGCCTGATCCGTCTGGTGGGCGAGATCAAGCCCGATGAGATCTACAATCTGGCTGCACAGAGCCATGTTCAGGTCTCCTTTGATGCTCCTGAGTACTCCGGCGATGTGGACGCACTGGGCGTTCTGCGCGTGCTGGAGGCCGTCCGTGTCTGTGGCTTGACCAAGACCTGCAAGGTGTACCAGGCTTCTACCTCCGAGCTGTACGGCAAGGTCGAGGAAGTTCCCCAGCGCGAGACCACTCCGTTCCACCCCTACTCTCCGTATGCTGTGGCCAAGCAGTACGGCTTCTGGATGGTCAAGGAGTACCGCGATGCTTACGGCATGTTCGCTGTCAACGGCATCCTGTTCAACCATGAGTCTGAGCGCCGTGGTGAGAACTTTGTCACCCGTAAGATCACGCTGGCTGCTGGTCGTATCGCCGAGGGTCTGCAGGATCATCTGGAACTGGGCAACATGGATTCTCTGCGCGACTGGGGTTACGCTAAGGATTATGTCGAGTGCATGTGGCTGATCATGCAGCAGGATAAGCCCGAGGACTTCGTCATCGCTACCGGTGTGCAGCACACTGTCCGCGACTTCACTGAGAAGGCTTTCGCAGCCAACGGCATCACCATCCGCTGGGAGGGCACCGGCATCGATGAGAAGGGCTATGATGCAGCTACCGGCAAGATGCTGGTCTGCGTGAATCCCCAGTGGTTCCGTCCCACCGATGTGGACAACCTGTGGGGCGACCCCACCAAGGCTAAGACCGTTCTGGGCTGGAATCCGCAGTCCACTACTTACGAGCAGCTGGTGGAGATCATGGCTAAGCACGACCGTGAGCGTGCAAAGCGCGAAAAGGCACTCAAGGCAGTTCTGTAATTTGGAAAGAAGGCAATTCTATTATGATGGAAAAGAATGCTAAGATTTATGTCGCAGGTCATCGCGGCATGGTGGGCTCTGCAATCGTTCGTGAGTTGCAGCGTCAGGGCTACACCAACATCATCACCCGCACCCACAAGGAGCTGGACCTGACCCGTCAGGATGCTGTGGAAGAGTTCTTCGCACAGGAGAAGCCGGAGTATGTGTTCCTTGCTGCTGCCAAGGTCGGCGGCATCGTGGCAAACCAGGAAGCTCTTGCCGATTTCATGTATGACAACATGACGCTGGAGATGAATGCCATCCACTCTGCATGGAAGAACGGCTGCAAGAAGCTGGAGTTCCTCGGTTCCTCCTGCATCTACCCCCGCATGGCACCGCAGCCCATGAAGGAAGACTGCCTGCTGACCAGTGAGCTGGAAAAGACCAACGAGGCTTATGCACTGGCAAAGATCAGCGGTCTGAAGTACTGCGAGTTCCTGAACCGTCAGTATGGCACCGACTATATCAGTGTCATGCCCACTAACCTCTATGGCCCCAACGACAACTATCACCCCACCCACAGCCACGTGGTTCCGGCGCTGATCCGTCGTTTCCATGAGGCCAAGGAGCAGAACCTGCCCAGCGTTACCTGCTGGGGCGATGGCTCTCCGCTGCGTGAGTTCCTGTATGTGGACGATCTGGCAAACCTGTGCGTCTTCCTGATGAACAACTACTCCGGCAACGAGACGGTCAACGCTGGTACCGGCAAGGAACTGACCATCAAGGAGTTGACCGAGCTGGTGGCCAAGGTCGTTGGCTACACCGGCGAGATCAAGTGGGATACCACCAAGCCCAACGGCACTCCCCGCAAGTTGCTGGATGTGTCCAAGGCCACCAATCTGGGCTGGACCTACAAGACTGAGCTGGAAGACGGCCTGCGCCTGTCCTACGAGGACTTCCTGAACAACCCGATGCGTGCAGAGCGCTAAAATAAACGATTTGAAAAGGTCGTGTGTCCGTGCAGGGCCACGGTCTTTTTTGTTAAATGATAGGAGAAGTATTATGAATCTGGTGTTATTGTCCGGCGGTTCCGGCCAGCGTCTGTGGCCGCTTTCCAATGATATTCGTTCCAAGCAGTTCATCAAGATCTTCCATCGAGAAGACGGCGAACTGGAATCCATGGTGCAGCGTGTCTACCGTCAGATCAAGACGGTTGATACCGATGCAACCGTCACCATTGCTACCTCCAAGTCTCAGGTCTCGGCCATCCATAATCAGCTGGGCGAGGAAGTGGGCATCAGCGTGGAGCCTTGCCGCCGGGATACTTTCCCGGCCATCGCTCTGGCAGCAGCCTACCTGAAGGACGTGCAGGGCGTCGGCGAGGAAGAATCCGTAGTCGTCTGCCCGGTAGACCCCTATGTGGAGAACGACTACTTTGAGGCGCTGAAAGCACTGGGCGACCGTGCCGCTGTCAGCAGCGCAAATCTGGTCCTGATGGGCATTGAACCGACTTATCCCAGCGAGAAATACGGCTACATCATCCCCATCGGCAAGGAACAGGTCAGCAAGGTGTCCATGTTCAAGGAAAAGCCGACGCAGGAAGTGGCAAAGGACTACATTGCAAAGGGAGCGCTCTGGAACGGCGGCGTGTTCGCCTTCAAACTGGGCTATGTGCTGAACCGTGCCCATGAGCTGATCGATTTCGTGGACTATGAGGACCTGTTCAATAAATACGACACCCTGAACAAGATCAGCTTCGACTATGCTGTGGTGGAGCACGAGCCGGAGATCGAGGTCATGCGCTTCGCAGGCACTTGGAAAGACCTTGGCACTTGGAACACCCTGACCGAGGCGATGGACAGCCACGCGGTGGGCGAGGCAATGTTCAATGAGAAGTGCGAGAATGTCCATGTGGTCAACGAGCTGGATGTGCCCATCCTCTGCATGGGTCTGAAGGATGTGGTGGTCTCTGCCAGCCCGGAAGGAATTCTGGTTTCGGATAAGGAGCAGTCCAGCTACATCAAACCCTACGTCAACACGCTCGACCATCGGGTCATGTTTGCTGAAAAATCGTGGGGCAGCTTTAAGGTCATCGACATCGACAAGGCGTCTATGACTATCAAGGTGACCCTGAATGCAGGCCATCAGATGAACTATCACAGTCATCAGCACCGTGATGAGGTCTGGACGGTCATTGCCGGCAAGGGCAAAACCGTTGTGGACGGTATGGAGCAGAGCATGAAGGCTGGCGATGTGATCACCATGTCTGCGGGCTGCCGCCATACTGTTATTGCCGAGACGGAGCTGAAACTGATCGAAGTGCAGCTGGGTGAAGCGATCGACGTCCACGACAAGCAAAAATTTGAGCTGGAATATTGAGGCACCGCAGGAGGCAGTTATGCAAAACAAAAATAAGCCTCTTTTGCTCCGGCCGTCCGGCAAGGATTATCTTTGGGGCGGCAGTCGTTTAAATGATGAATTTGAAAAAAACATCGACCTGACCCCTCTGGCAGAGACATGGGAGTGTTCTACGCACCCCGATGGTCCCAGCTATGTGGTGGGAGGCGCATTTGATAGACAGGAATTGGCAGAGGTGCTGAGAGCGCACCCGGAGTATCTGGGCGAGCGCCACAAGGGCGAAAATGCACTGCCGATCCTTATCAAATTCATCGATGCCAAGAAAGATCTGTCGGTGCAGGTGCATCCCACCGATGCCTACGCACAGGAGCACGAAAACGGCCAGCTGGGCAAGACCGAGATGTGGTATGTGCTGGATGCCGGACGCGAGGCGAGGCTGGTCTACGGACTCAAGCAGAACTGCACAAAGGCCGAGATGCGCAGGGCGATCGCAAACGGCACGGTGATGAAATATCTGCAAAAAGTCCCCATCCACAAGGATGATCTGTTCTTTATTCAGGCCGGGACAGTCCATGCCATCGGTGCGGGTGCATTGGTGGCCGAAATTCAGGAAAACTCCAACCTGACCTACCGCCTGTACGATTATGACCGTGTGGGCAAGGACGGCAAAAAGCGGGAGCTGCACATCGACAAGGCGCTGGATGTGGCGAACCTGAAGAGCAGCGCAGAGCCGAAGCAGCCCCTTCGGGTGCTGAAATACCGGCAGGGCATTGCCTCTGAGCTGCTGACCCGCTGCAAGTATTTTGAAGTGTACCGGATGATCGTCAATACCGAACGGCGGCAGAAGGTGCACTACCGGGCGGATGAGATCGCCTTCCGGGTGCTGCTCTGCGTCAACGGCTGCGGCACGATCTCCTATCAGGGCGGCACGATTCCGTTCTATAAGGGAGACTGCATCTTCGTCCCGGCGGATTCCGAGGTGCTGACCATCCACGGGCAGGCACAATTTCTGGATGTAAGAGGGTAAATAGTATGGATATCAAGAAAGAATATGAACGCTGGCTGGCGAATGCTACCGCAGATGCCGATGTAGTGGCAGAACTGAAAACGCTGGATGATGCCAAGATCGAGGACGCATTCTACCGTGACCTCGCCTTTGGCACGGGCGGTCTGCGCGGCGTCATCGGTGCAGGCACGAACCGCATGAACATCTATACTGTGGCAAAGGCTTCTCAGGGTTTGGCGGATTACTTAAAAGAGAACTTTGAAACTCCCTCTGTGGTCATCGGTTACGACAGCCGCATCAAGAGTGATGTGTTTGCAAAAGTCGCCGCCGGGGTGTTTGCCGCCAATGGTGTCAAGGTGAATATCTGGCCTGTTCTGATGCCTGTTCCTACCGTGTCCTTTGCAACTCGCTATCTGCACACCTCCGCAGGTGTCATGGTGACGGCTTCCCACAACCCCAGCAAGTACAACGGCTACAAGGTCTACGGCGCGGACGGCTGCCAGATCACCACCGAGGCTGCTGCGGAGATTTTGGCCGAGATCGAGAAGCTGGATATTTTCGCAGACGTTAAGACGAGTGATTTTGAAGCAGGCGTGGCAAGCGGCAGCATCCAGTACATCCCGGATGAGGTCTACACTGCCTTTGTGGAGCAGGTCAAGAGCCAGTCTGTTCTGTTCGGCGAGACCGTCAACAAGGATGTCGCCATCGTGTACAGCCCGCTGAACGGCACCGGTCTGAAGCCTGTGACCCGCACCCTGAAGGAGATGGGCTACACCAACATCACGGTGGTCAAGGAGCAGGAGCAGCCGGACGGGAAATTCCCGACCTGCCCGTACCCCAACCCGGAGATCAAGGAAGCTATGGCACTGGGCATGGAGTATGCCAAGAAGTGCAACGCCGACCTGCTGCTGGCGACCGACCCCGACTGCGACCGTGTGGGCATCGCAGTCAAGAACAAGGCAGGGGAGTACGAGCTGCTGACCGGCAACCAGACGGGTATGCTGCTGCTGGACTACATCTGCAGCCAGCGCCTCAAGCACGGCAGGATGCCCGCCGACCCGGTCATGGTCAAGACCATCGTGACGATGGACATGGGCGAACAGATCGCTACTCATTACGGCCTGCGCACCATCAATGTGCTGACCGGCTTCAAGTTCATCGGTGAGCAGATCGGCAAGCTGGAACAGCAGGGTAAGGTAGACAGCTATGTGTTCGGCTTTGAGGAAAGCTATGGCTACCTGACCGGCTCCTACGTCCGGGACAAGGACGGCGTGGACGGCGCGTACATGATCTGCGAGATGTTCAGCTACTATGCCACCAAGGGCATCAGCCTGCTGGACAAGCTGGAGGAACTGTACAAGACCTACGGCTACTGTTTGAACACCCTGCACAGCTATGAGTTCGACGGCAGCGCCGGTTTTGCCAAGATGCAAACCTGCTAACGAGTGTCAATAGGCTGAACAAAAAAATCAGAAAAAGATTAT
>OGGH01000828.1_pt1 | contig 25172 bp, 26 predicted proteins | sample 1571161 | NCBI WGS metagenome assembly OGGH01 (sample SAMEA2582053, study PRJEB24529) | metagenome | biome: Human gut stool | place: China | collected 2011 | reverse complement strand
CCCTGCTCATCGCAGAGGTGATTCGTTTCGGACACTTCTCCGAGTCTACCCTGCACCCGGAAAACATCTATGAGCTGCGGGAACTGTGCCGTGGACGGCACGCCATCGTTTCCATGCAGGCGGATATCAAACGAAAGGTCGTTGCCCTGCTGGATCAGGTCTTTCCCGAATATGAAACAGCTTTTACCAATCTGTTTGGCGATACTTCCATGGCAATTTTGCAAGCCTGCCCCACGCCAAAGGAATTATCCGAGATGCCTCTTGAGGAGTTCTGTCATCTCATCGAAGTCCCCAGCCGCAAGCGTTTCCGCACGGAGAAGGCACAGGAACTTCAGGCGCTCGCGCGCAATTCCTTCGGCTTCGCCATGGCCGGCGGTGTTTTCAGCACGATGATCCGGCTCTACGCAAAGCACCTTGATTTCTTGAAACAGCAGGTACGAGAAATGGACCGCAAGATCGCGGAGATCATGGAAACTCTGGACACGCCGATTACCACCATCACCGGCATCGGCCCGACCCTTGGCGCGTACATCCTCAGCGAGATCGGAGACATCAGCCGTTTTTCCTCCGCGGCAAAGCTTGCCGCCTACGCGGGGATCGACCCAACCATGCGGCAGTCCGGTGAATACAACGGCGTCAGAAACCGTATGTCCAAACGAGGGTCACCGTATTTGCGGCACGCCATTTGGCTGGCGGCTTCATCAGCGGTGCTTCACGATCCGGCGCTAAAGCTTTATTTTCAGAAAAAACGAGATGAAGGGAAGCCCTACATGGCGTCTGTGGGCCACGCCTGCAGGAAGATGGTCTCCATCATTTACGCCGTTATGAGAGACAACAAGGCCTACACGCCCTGTATCCCAAATGAGATTTCAGCTTGACAAATTATAGCCGGTCTGTGCTAAAATCGAACGGCCTTCACCACTCAGAAAACCTTCCTGTAAAGTTCGGCTTTTCGCCCCAAATCGTTCCCGCAAATATCGTCAAAAAGTTACCATCACAACGCTGTCCCCAACCGTTTCTCATCGCATTTTTCAACTTCTCGCACAAATGGCCCACATTTGCTTTCACAGATGAAAGCGGGTACACGCTCGGCTTTCGGAGAAAGATCGCACACAAGGGCTTACACGGCGAAACAGGGGTTGTTTCGGGTGGGGGTGGTATCATTACCCTCGGCGAGTTCCGCACGTTCACGAACATCCCCGGGCCGGGTGTCAGAACGGCGTACTTTGCCGCTTTTGGGTCTTGGTCGGATGTGCTCCCGAAGAACGCAGAGAGCCTCGGAACAGCGATGCGCTCATGCGTGTCGCTGTTCCGAGGCGTCGCGGCCCCGCTGGGCTGCGTGATCTGCTTGCAATTTGGTGATGTTGCTGTTTTCCGCTCTGTGCGCAGTACTTTCTGAACGTGCGAGACATGGGTGGTGTCACTAAGCTGAATCAATGCCTATGGCGTTGTCACTCCATTCTCCGATGTGCTGCCCTGTACCGTCTGGATCGTCCGACGGTCAAAGAGCATACAGCCGCAGTGTCCCGGAAAGGTTGGGAAACAGATGATTTTGAGTTCTGTGTTGATCTCCGGGCTGTGATCTGCGATCTCCAACGTCTCACCGAACAGCGCCGTGCGCTCGTAGACCCGCAGCCACTTGGCGTCCATATTTGGGAAGATGCTGCCGAAGGAGTGGTCAATGAGCTGCTCCAACGGTGTTTTTTCCAGCGTTGCCAGCGCCTCGTTGCCGTAGCGGAAGATCCAGTCCACGGCGGCACGTTCCTCGTTGAACACCATCTCAATGTCGGTAAATGCGAAGGGCGCGCTGTCATAGCTGGCATAGTGCTGCTGGTATTCTTCCCACGTGGCGGGTGTATCGCTCCCGGCCAGCTCCTGCACGATCTGCCGCCGTCCGGTACGCAGCTGTTCCTTGAGTTCCCGTTTTCTCCGGTGGGTGAAGCTCAACAGCTCACCGTTGATAAGTTCGATCTCCTTTCCAATGGTATGGATACCCTTGGCAGACACCAGCGTGGCGCGGTCGGCGCGGAGAAAATCGCTGCCGAGCATCTGCTCCAGATCGTCTATGGTGGTATAGGTCTCGTAGGTCTTGCCGCCGGAAATATGGATGACCGACTGACGCCCTACCAGCTGAACATAGAGAATGTCCTCCGGCGACAGGCTGATGCGCTGGCGGTTGGAAATAATGGAAATGCTGTTTGGCGTCATAGTGCTCCCTCACGATCTGTTTTTTATAGGATACCATCATTTTTTCCGCAGGGCAAGCAAAATGCGCTATTTGCGCAAGGTTATATGCTATTCGCACAAGGACTATTGCATTTCAAACATGGCGGTGCTAAACTCCACGGTATAAAGGCAGAAAAGGATCGAAGCGGGGGTACCCCCGCTTCCCGTAGGGTCACCCTAAAGTTGTAATTGCTGTGCCCAAGCCAGGTTTGAATATCCTTGAGCGAGTAGCCGAGATACAGCATGATCGTCGCACAGGAGTGCCTCAAGTCGCGAAAGCGAATCGGGCGCAATCCATACTTATTGAGGATCTGTGCAAATTTGCTGGTCACATAGTCAGGCTGAATCAGCGTGCCCAACTGATCGACGCAGACAAAATCTAAGTAGCGCGTGTCATAGCAATTCCCGCAAAGAGTTCTTTGTTGCTGCTGCTGCGCATTCCAGATCATCATCAGATAGTTTTGCGTGTAAGAGCACAGAGGGAGCGTTCGCATGCTGGTGTCGGTCTTTGTTGTATGCTCGCGTACAACGGCAACGATACCTTCTTCATGCTTTTCGCGGACTACCGCTGTCGTGATGCTCAGAGTCCCCTGCGAAAAATCAATAGAGCTCCAACGCAAGCCGAGAATTTCAGAGCGCCGCAGGCCATAAAAAGCAGCCAGAAAAATTGGAACAGCAATGGGCTATTCTGCGTACAGGAAAGAAGCGAGGCGGTTTCCTGAATGGTGTACGGTTCTGCCCCCTGATAGCGCACGTGTGCAGGTTTATCCGCAAAATCTGCAACGTTTTCTTTGATGTACCTGTGCTTGACGCCCCATTGCAGCGCGGTACGCATCATGGCGTGGTGTTTGATGACGCTGTTGGGACTGAGGCCACTGGCAACCTTGAAGGCGTAGTAGTCCTCTAGATCACCGGCGGTCAGTTTACTGACGGTGATACCCCTGAGATCAAAGTACGGGCGAATGTGCGTATTCAGAATATTGAGGTACTGATCATAGGTTGTTTGTGCAATGTTCGGACGATTTGCCTCCAGCCACTTAGCAACGTGCTGAGAGAACAATAAGTTCATCGGCTCAATGGATTCAAAGCCTTGATATTGCACAACCAATTCGTTAAGCATCGCTTCGGCTCTGCGCTTGTTGTCTTTAATGCTGAGATTCAGAGGAATCCATTTCTGCACACGCTGGCCAGAGGAATCCTTGAAGTTCAGGACAGCGTAGTATTTTTCACTTTTGATTTGTAAGCTGCCTGTCATTTGTGATTCTCCTCTCTATTACGGAGGAACCCAATTACAGCACTTTTAGGAATGTGATAAATGCGTCCTTTTTGCACCGCGAAGAGTTTTCCGCTAGAAATCTGTTTGCACACGCTGACACGGCTGATTCCGAGAATTTCACCGACCTGCCGGACAGTTAACAGATCAGGCAGCTCGGTATTTTTTAAGGTTTCAATTGCACTGAGGTTGATTTGAAGTTGCATAGGATGTTTTTCCTTTCTTTTAGATTACTGCCCTGTTTTTTAAGTTGTAAAAAGATAGAATCCCCTGTCCGCCGGACAGGGGATTCTAGTGTTTATTGCTCAAGCATCCATTGCGTTTTATGTTCTTTTCCACGCTGCTGTGCGCGAATGTGATAAGGAATTCCCAGTTCTGCAAAACAGACGTTCAATTTTTTCAGACCAATCGATTTTTCGGGGTGTGTTTTGTAGCGACTCTGTTCTTTCCTTAGTTTTTGAGGGGGGGATTGGAAATTGCAACAAGAGATCAAGGCACTTTCGGGAAAAGGTAAACTGATCATCTTTTTCAATCCATACGCCACTGGAACAATGTGCAAAATCTCGGTATCAAATTATGAAGAGCAAAGGTTATCCCAAAGATACCTGCATAAATCACGGGATCGGAGGATTCTTTTTAGGGGTCATCTGGCTGATCGTCGATTTATTTATGTGCAGTTATGCGATGACGCAAGTGGTACAAAATCAGAGCGGCGCTGATGAACTGAAGAAATACAAGGAGCTTCTGGATGACGGCGTAATCACAGAGTCTGAATTTCTGGAAAAAAGGAGCAGCTGTTGAAATCGCTGTAAGACGTTTGAACATGGTCGGGAAATCGGCATTCGCGCGGAAATGCGCGGCGATCCTGTGCAGCGCATCAGAAGAAAAAGCAAAACCGCTTCCGGGATCAATTTGATCCCGGAAGCGGTTTTTACTCAGCTATACCGGCGCGCCATCGCGCGAGGAATCGTTTACTTTCTTCTGTCGAGGAGGACGCTGAGCTGGCGGTAGAGATCGCGCTTGATGGCAGGGGGGATGCACGCCTCCTTGATCGGCATGGCAAGTTTCTTCAGCTCCTGCTGGGCGCTTGCGACCACCTCTTCGTCAGAAGCGCCGCTGTCGAGTGCCTTCGCCGTCTCCTCCAGCACCACCGGATGCGGCGCCACCGCGCCCGCAACGATCTTTGCCGCCTTCCCTCCGCCGCAGCAGAGGGCAAAGTTGATCAGCGGGAAGTCGATCGTCGTGCGCATCGCGTACTTGTAGAAGCCGCTCCAGCCGCCCTCCGCCGTCGCCGGGACGATGAAGCGCGTGACCAGAATGGGCAGATGCTCGTGGCAGGAAAGACCGTTCGTTACGCTGTGGTGCGCGACAAGCGCCTCCACGCTCGTGCGCTGCGTCTCGCCGTTTTCAATGTACTCCACCTCCGCGCCGTGCGCGATCAGAGCCGTGGCAACGTCGGAGTAATAGATCGCGCGGCACACCGGGGAGTTCGGGATCTGGTGGCAGATGCTGCCGCCGGTCTTGAAGCAGTAGGCAAGACCCCCGCGCCACAGATGCGACTGGTTGAAGTACAGGCAGCGGCGATCCTGCATGATGTTGCCGCCGATCGTCGCAATGCTGCGGATCTGCGGAGACGCCGTCAGCGACGCCGCCTGCGCCACGGCGGCGCAGCGCGCGTTCACAAGCTCGCTTTCGGCAAGCTCCGTCAGCGTCACGCCCGACCCGATGATCACGCTGCCGTCCTGCTCGCGCAGCTCATGCAGCTCCGGAACGTTTCTGAGAAAAACGAAGTCTTTGTCGTCGCGTACCTCGTTCTTCAGCAGCGGCATGATGTCCGTGCCGCCGCCGATATACGTCGGATGCTCCGACGTGACCGTCTCTTTCAGGCTTGTTAGGATCTGTCCGCTCATCTCACGTTCCCCCTCTCAGTCGGCAGAATGACAAACTTATCGCACAGCGGCAGGCTGTTGATCTCCACGCCGCTCGCGTGACGCACCGCGTTGACGATCGCCGGTGCAATCGGCACCGTCGCCAGCTCGCCCACGCTCTTCGCTCCCTGCGGGCCGTAGGGGTCGTAGCTCGACACCATGTCCACGTGCGTGCGCGGCATATCGCCCATCTGCGGGATGCGGTAATGCAGGAAGTCGGTGGAAAGCGTCCTGCGAGAGCGCGGGTTGATCTCCATGCGCTCGTACAGCGCATAGCCGACACCCTGCGCGATGCCGCCCTCGAGCTGGCCGGAAACGGTCATACGGTTGATCGGCGTGCCAACGTCCACCACCTGGATGATGTCCATAAGGCGGATGGCGTTGAGCTTCTTGTGATACTCCGCCTTGACGAAGCAGACCGAGAACGGGTTCGGGCATGCCGCCGCCTTATAGGTGCCCGCGCCGATGGGCACGCAGCCCTTGGGATCGAACAGCAGCTTGCGCGCCGCCTCCTTGAAGCTCAGCGTCACATTCTCGCTGCCGCTGATGCAGTAGCTGTGATCCTTTTCCTCGACCTCGCAGCCGGGATAGATCGCCCTGAGCTGCTCGATCATCTTCTTTTTCAGGTCATCGCAGGCCATCTCCACGGCGTTGCCGCAGATGAACGTCTGGCTCGAACCGAAGGTACCGGTGTTGTACGGCGTCAGGTTCGTATCCGCCGCCGTGATGTGTACATCCTCCAGCGGGATGCCGAGGCACTCTGCCGCGATCTGGCACTCCATCGTCTCGCTGCCCTGTCCGATATCGGCAGAGCCGACCAGCAGATGCACCGTTGCGTCGGCATTGAGCATCAGGATCGCGCCGCTCAGACCCTCCTTCGACGACGGGCCGGAGCCGTGGCAGCTGAAGGCGATGCCCCACGCCTGACGGATATCGTCGTTGTCGATCAGCGGCTTCTTTTCGTCGATCTCCTTCTGAATCTCCTGGCAGCGGCGCGCGCATTCCTCAATGCCGTTGCTGCTGACAGGGATGCTCGCGCAGGGGAAGCATTCGCCCACCTGCACATGGTTCATCAGGCGGAACTCGACAGGGTCCATGTTCAGCTTCTGCGCAAGGCGGTCCATCAAAATCTCGCGTCCGAACGTCAGCTGCGTGTTGCCGTAGCCGCGGAACGCGCCGCCGGTGATATCGTTGGTGAAAACGCTCAGGCCGAGGAACGAGTAGTTGGGCACGTTGTACTGCAGCTTACGCGCAGCTGCCGCAACGACCGTCGGCGTATGCGTGGTGTAGGGGCCGGCATTGAGGCGGAACGTCGTATCGAAGAGCTGCAGCTTGCCGTTCTTATCCGCGCCGATGCGCAGATTCACGTCAGAGGCGTGGCGCATGACGGAGTAGAACTCCTCCTCGCGCGTGTAGATCAGCTTGACCGGGCGGCCGACCTTGCGGGAGATGAGCGCCGCGGCGTGCTGCGCATGCAGCTGCTGGCGCGCGCCGAAGCCTGCGCCGACGAGCGGCTTGACGATATGCACGTCGGCTTCCTTCAGCCCGAAGATCTCCGCAAGAATGCGCCGCTCCTGGAACACCGTCTGCGAGCAGCTGTAGATCGTGATGTGCTCGCCATCACTGAAGTCGCAGATGCAGGAGGTCAGCTCGATGGTTGTGTGCTGCATGGCGGGCGTGACAAAATGATCCTCTTCGATGATGTCGGACGCCGCTTCGCCCGCGGCGATGTCGCCCTGCGACACCTCGCGGCGCTGGATGATGTTGTCCGGCGCGATGTGCGGCTGGAGCGCGGGCGCGTTCGGCGCGAGCGCCGCCTTCACATCCAGCATCGGCTGGATCACCTCATACTCTACCCTGACTGCCTCTGCGGCGGCATGCGCCGCTTCTTCCGTTTCAGCGGCAACGACCGCAACACGGTCGCCCAGCACCAGCGGCTCGTCCGTCAGCACCTTCTCGTCCGCCATCAGCAGCGGAGAGGGCGGGTTGCCCGAGCAGTTGAAATACATCTGCGGCGACTCCTCCGGCAGCGCGCAGCCGAGATACCCCGGCACCTTCTCCGCCTCCGACGTGTCGATGCTCAGCACCTTTGCATGCGAATACGGGCTGCGCACCAGCTCTGCATACACCATGCCCGGCACGCTCAGATCGTCCGTATACTTCCCCGAGCCGAGCGCCTTTTCAAACGATTCAAGGCGCGGCGTTTCGTGGTTCACGACATCAAATCTGCGCTCTTCCATCACTGCTGCGCCTCCTTCCCGTTTGCATATTCCTCAATGACCCCGGACGCCGCCACGATGGCCTCCTCGATCTTCGTATACCCCGTGCAGCGGCACAGATTCCCCGACATCGCCGCGTGGATCTCCTCGCGCGTGGGATGCGGCGTCCTGTCCAGCAGCGCCTTCGCCGTCATGATCATGCCCGGCGTGCAGTACCCGCACTGGATGGCGCCCGCCTCCACGAATGCCTGCTGCAGCGGATGCGGATGCTCCGGCGTCCCGATCCCTTCGATCGTCTCCACCGTGCTCCCGTCTGCCGAGAGCGCGAACACGCAGCACGAGTTCACCGCACGCCCGTCCATGATCACCGTGCATGCGCCGCACTCGCCCAGATCGCAGCCCTTCTTCGCTCCCGTCAGGTGCGCTTTCTCGCGCAGCACGTGCAGCAGAGTCTCCCCTGCCTCCACGCCGAACTCCCGCTGCTGTCCGTTCAGCAACAGATGAATCTTATTTTCTGACATAGTTGTCTCCCTGTTTTCGTTATTCTTGGCAAAGGAAAGCGGAGCATCCGAATCATCAAATGCTCCGCCTTTCTTGCGTGTCAGATTAAATTACAGCTCGCCGACGGCGGCCTCGACGGCGTTGAGCAGCTCGTCGGACTCGATCAGGCTGATCGTAGCCTTGGACTGGTTGCCCATGTAGATATCTTCTTTCTGGAACTTGATCAGCTCGTTGACCTTCTCGTACGCAATGGACGTGCCCTTGCCGAGATTGAACTGGCCCAGCTCATCCTGGGTGATCCAGATACCGCGGGAAGCGAGCAGCAGCTCGATGCCGAGGATCTTCTCGAGGTTCTTGATGACGAGCTTGGTCTTGCGCGCAGCCCACGGAGCCATGGAGACGTGGTCTTCCTGGTTCGCCTTAGTCGGGATGTTGTCGCACACGGACGGGAACGCCAGCGTCTTGTTCTCGGAGGCCAGAGCGGAGGTGGAGCAGCAGATGATGTTGTATCCGTAGTTCAGGCCGATGGGCTCACCGGCGAGAGCCAGAGGCAGACCGTAGCTGATGGTCGGGTCGCACATGGTGAAGCAGCGGCGATCCGCAACGTTGCCGATCTCGACGAGGGACATCGTCAGGATATCCATGGCAAAGCCGGTCGGCTCGCCGTGGAAGTTACCGCCGGAGAGGAACTCGTAGTGACCGTCGCCCTTGGGGAAGATCAGCGGGTTATCCGTTGCGGCGTTGATCTCGACCTCGACGAGGTGCTTGACATAGTCAAGGTTCTCGCGGCAGACGCCCTGGACCTGCGGCATGCAGCGGAAGCAGTAGTTATCCTGCACGCGCTCCTGATAGTGGGGATGCATGATGTCGTGCTCGAGGTGGATCTTGCGGGCGTCCTCGGTGACGCGGGTGGAGCCCTCGACGAGCTTCATGACGTTGGCAGCGGCCTTGATCTGACCGGCATAGGGACGGGCTTCCTGGATGCGCTTGTCGAACGCGCGGGTCTCGCCGCGGATGGCCTCGAGGGACAGAGCCGTGGTGATCTCGGACAGCTTGTACAGGCGCTCGGCGTCATGGACGTTCAGGCAGGCCATGCCGGCGAACATCGTGGTGCCGTTCAGCAGAGCCAGGCAGTCCTTCGCCTTGAGCTGGAACTCAACAGGAGTGATGCCGGCCTTCTTCAGCGCTTCCTGTGCGGGCATACGCTCGCCCTGATAGAACGCTTCCGCCTGGGGAACGCCGATGAGGACGGAGACGATGTGCGCCATAGGAGCAAGGTCGCCGCAGGCGCCGACGCTGCCCTGCCAGGGCACCACAGGATGCACGCCCTTGTTCAGCAGCTCGACCAGACGCTCAACCACGACCGGACGCAGACCGGAAACGCCGCGGCAGAACGCGTTCAGACGCACGCACATGGCTGCGCGAACCACTTCTTCCGGAGCCGGATCGCCCACGCCGCCGCAGTGCGACAGAACGGTACGATACTGATGCAGGTCGCTCTCTTCGATCGTGACCTTATGATCCTTGTGCTTGCCGAGACCCGTGTTGAAGCCGTACACTGCGGGCGCGTCGTCGCGCATCCACTCGCGCTCCATGTAGCCGCGGACTTCCGCGATGTGTGCCATGCACTCCTTGTCGATCTCGACCTCGCAGCCGTTGCGCGCAACGTTCACGACGTCTTCGATCTTCAGATCTACTCCGTTCAGAATTACTTTGTTCATCGTTCTTTCTCCTTGTTGTATTTTCAGTTTGTATCGCTAACTTGTCTTTTGTGATCCGGCCGCTCAATTCTTTGATGCTTTCAGCTTGGGCCAGCAGAGGAATTGATAAACCGCCGTCTGCGTCAGCGCGACCGCCGCACAGACGATAAACAGCATTGTAAACGATCCCTTCTCCACCAGGATCCCCGAAACGACAGCCGCCGCACTGTTGCCCATATAATTGGCAAAGATGCGCATACCGGCGTAGGTTCCGCGGCGGTCAGCCTCGATCGACTGGAGCATGGGGCTGTCCACACTGGTGTAGAGCACGTTGCAGGACGCTGTTCTGAGGAACATCATTGCAACAAATACGCCCGTCGGCGCCGCAGTCATCAGCGCCAGCGCCAAAAACTGCAGGATCAAAGCTGCAATGGAGAGCTTGTGCAGCGCAAAGCGCCGCGAGAGCATCGGCAGCAGCACCAGCATCAGACACCCGACCGCCGAATTGACCATAAACGCAATGCTCACGGTGGTATCCGGCATTCCGTGCCACTCGCGCAGCACAAGGTTCAGCATGCCCGTAGAGAGGGTGAACAGGCCAAACGTCAGGAAACCATAGATGAGATAGCGCGGGATCTTCGGCGAGCGGAGATTGCTCCAAATTCCTTTGAAGTCAAAGCCCGCACCGCCGCTTGCCGCCTGACGCGGCATTTTGCCGCGGAAGACCGACAAGCCCAGGTAAATGACGCCGCAAATCAGCAGAACCCACTGATAGGGATCGCCCTGGCCCTTCATGGAGCCAAAGCAGATCGTACACAGCAGATTGCCTGTAATACTGCCGAGGAAATAATAGATTAAAACGAGGTTGTAGCTGTATTGCCGCTGCGAGTCCTTGACAAGACTCAGCGGCAGGTTGAACTCCATCGCCATCACGCATGCAAGTCCGGCGCAGTAAATCATATGCGCCAGATAGAACAGCGGCAGCTGCCTTGCAAACGAGATCACGATCAGCGCACATCCCATCATCGCAGCGCCCATCGACATCACAAAGGGATAGCCCTTTATGTCGCCGACCCGTCCGACAAAGAACGAAACGATCGCCGTGACGATATAGCCGAGGCTCAGCAGCGCGCCGATCTGCGTGCCGCTTACGCCGCAATAGCTGAGATGGAAGTTCAGCGCAATCGACCACGCGCCCACACACAGTCCGTAAAAGAACTCACTGACAATGCATATCCTGCCAAGTCTGGGCAGCGAGGATATCGTAATGCGTTCCTGCTCCATGCCCTCAGGAGACGAGCGCACGGGCAATGATGCCGCAGAGGATCGCGCCGCCGTCGGGATATTCCGCAGCGCGCTCGCCGAGCCACTTGGCGCGGCCAGCCGCAGCACGCATACCAGCCGTGGCCTGCGCGGACTTCTCCGCAGTATCGGCGCCGGCAAGGAATGCATCGCGCAGGGACTTGCCCTCTGCAAACGCCGCTTCCACGGTATCAGCCATGGGGCAGAGCGCATCGAGGATCGTCTTATCACCGGGCTTTGCGCCGCCGCGTGCCATCAGCGCCTCCGCAAACAGGCGGGGCATTGCCACGACATCGGCATCCTCAAAGCCGTCTTTGCCCTTGGCAGATTTGGCGATCGCCATAATGCCGGAGGACATCAGCGTACCCATGGTGGAGGGGGCCGCCTTGTTGCAGCTCATCGCGCTCTTCATCAGAAGCTCGCTGATCTGCGTGCCTTCATAAGTATCCGCAGTCTCCTGCACAGCGTGGAAGGCTGCTTCCATGCTCAGGCCCAGATCGCCGTCGCCAGACTTGCCGTCCAACTCGCCCAGATAGTCCTTCTGCGCGTGGATGGCGGCCGCGACCTTGGCGATGACCGCTTTTACATCATTGATCTGATACATGCTTGCACTCCCTTACAGACGGATGAACGGGGTCTTCGCCTCGTCGTCTAGCAGCGTCTTGAATTCGTCGTTCAGCTTCAGCACGGAAACGGAAGCGCCGAGCATCTCAAGAGAAGTGGCATACTCGCCGACATAAACGCGGCCGATCTTGATGCCCTTCTGCTGGAACTTTTCATACAGGTCGGCATACAGCACGTAAAGCTCCTCTTTCGAGGTAGCTCCCAGGCTGTTGACCAGCACTGCGACTTCGTCGCCGGAGGTCAGGGAAAGATCCTCGGTGAGCTTTTCGGTCAGGATACCGGCCAGCTCTTCAGAGGTCTTCATCGTCGTGCGCTCCACGCCGGGTTCGCCGTGGATGCCCATGCCAAGCTCCATCTCGTCGTCCGAGATCTCGAAGATCGGCTTCGGTGCGCCGGGCAGCTGGCAGGAGGACATGGAAAAGCCGAGCGTCGCCACGTTGTCGCACACCTGCACCGCAATATCGCGTACCTCGTCGAGGCTCGCCATACGCTCCGCCTTGGCGCCTGCGATCTTGTAGGGGAAGAAAATGCCGCCGACACCGCGGCGATTCTTGTAGTCAGAGCGCGGCGCGGAAGCCACGTCGTCTGCCGCCTTGACGATCGCACAGGGGATGTCTTCCATATCGAGCATCTCGCTCGCCATATCGAAGTTCATCGAGTCGCCCATGTAGTTGCCGAAAAGGAAAAGCACGCCGGCGTCGCTGTTCGTTGCCTTGGCTGCGGCGACGATCGCATCGCAGCTGGGGGACGTGAACACATTGCCGACTGCCACGCCGTCGCACAGGCCGCGCCCGACGTAGCCCAGGAACACGGGGAGATGACCGTAGCCGCCGCCGGTCACGATGGCGACCTTATCCTGCACCGGTGCATCAGAGCGGACAACTGCGCGCGTGTTTTCCTCGGAAAACTTTAACATATCGCCGTGAGCAAGGACGATGCCTTTCAGGCTTTCATCCACAAAGCTCTCGGGCTGATTCATGATCTTGTTCATAGAAATGCACCTTTCTTGCTGCTTTTCCAGCTTATTTAATATCAGGTGTACCTATCGCCCGCTTGACCGGCAGGCTCTGCGTGTGAAGGTCCGCAGAGCCTGCCGCCTAAGGGGCTGAGGTGAAAATAGCTTTTTCTGGGGGAACGCTTACTGCTTCAGCAGCTCGAGAGCGCGCTGATAATAAGCCTCGTCCTTGCGCGGGAAGGCATTGCCGACGCCCCAGGGCATGTAGTGGTAAACCCAGGCGTAGATGTTGCCGAGGTAGGCGCGATAGCTGTCGAGCAGCGCGCGGAAGGCGGGCTTGTCGATGCTGTCGAGCACCTCGTTGATCTGCTGAGAGAACTCATACTGGCGGTTGAGACCGCAGTACAGGCCGAAGGTGGAGGGCTGGATGACCCAGTATCTCATCATCTTGACCAGCATCTCCATGGTGTACTCTTCCTTCTCAGAGAGCTCATAGAGGAAGAAGCAGTAATCTGCCAGATAGTTGACGTCGCCGCCGCCGAAGACCCAGGTCGTGAAGATCTGGTTGTCGTTGGGGATACCAGCACCGCCCTTGCTCATGCGATATTTGAAAACTTCAGTAACGTCCTGAACCGGTTCAACCGTGGTCTTGGCGACCTCTGCATCGATCTCGGCTTTGATGTTCTGCCATGTGTTCATTATGTTACACTCCTTTGATCTCAGAAATGATGATGTCCTTGGTTCTGCTGGCGCTCTTCCAGGCAGCCTTGCCGGCCTTCTTCAGAGCAGCCATATCCTCTGCGGAAACCTTGGCAAAGGGGATGTATCCGCGGTTGTCCACGCACTCGCCATACTTGACAACGAGCTCGCCGGAGCCGCACTGAGCAGCAGTCAGGAACACAGAGCCCTCTTCGGCGGTATTCATGGCGATCTCCTTGGCATCCTTGATGTCATAGGGCTTCTTGTCAAAACGGACCGTGCGGTCACGCAGCATGTAGCCGCCGACAACCTCGTGACCCTGCAGGACCTTCATGGGAAGATTCTCGCAGAACAGGTCGTAAACGTTCTTGTTCTCGCTGATGGGCTCGCAGTTGACCTTCAAACCGAGGGAAGGCCAGGAAATAACAAACGATTTCATCTTGTATCCCTCCTTGCTCAAATGTTCTTCTCGATGTACGCCTTAGAAGCGGCGCGACCGATCGCTTCGCAATCCTCACGGGTGGGGATCGGCGTAGCCTGACCGATGGCCCACTTGAAGAAGTGGTGGGTCCAGGCGTTCATGCTGGAACCATACAGGTAGAGAGAGTTCAGCAGGCTCAGCGCGTCATCCTTGTTGTCCATTTCCTTGACGCAAGCCATCGTCTCTTCAGTGAAGCGGGCATACACGGCATAGCCGCAGAGCTTGACCGCAGCGGTGACCTTGGGCAGCATGACCTCAACGAGCTCCTTGATGCGCTCGAGCGTGAAAGCGGGATCCATGGCCAGCTTGATGATGTTGTAGGTGTTGTAAGCCGCAACGTAACGAGCGGCGGTAGCGCCCTCGAACCAAACGCCGAGCGTGGTCTTAGCCGTGCCAGCGCCGGTGGGGATGATCTCGTACTTGAAGACGCGCTCGATATCTTCGGGAGCTTCGTCAATAATGCGGGTGTTCTCCGCATCGATCTCTTTCTGAAGAACTTTCCAATCCATAGCCATGTTGTTTAGCCCTCCTCAGCAACAAATTCAACGTGGACGATCTTCTTCTCGTTCATGAGGTTCTCCCACAGCTGCTGACCAACTTCCAGAAGGAGCTCTTTGTCCTCGGGGATGACCTCAGCCCAGGTCACATACTCCATCGGCTCGGTGACGTAATCGAACTTGCAGCTCAGGTTCGCAACGTTACCGGTCGTCATGAAGAAGGTGAAGCGGCCCTTGTTCATCTGAACGATGTCTTCGAGGGGGCTTTCTTCCTGGATCCAATTGCATTCCTTGCTCATCGGCAGGTTCAGCATAAACAGGGACTGGCCGGCAACGACCGTCTCAGTCTGCACGCAGCGAGTGGGCAGATTGGTCATGAACCAGTCAAAAATTGGCTGGTTGTGCTCAACAGGACCAACGCGAACCTGCTTGCCAAGCTCAGGCCATCTCATGATAAATTTAGTAGACATGAAATCATACCTCCAGTAGTTATGTTGGTGGATTAGATATATATATAACCTATACGTGATAATAAGCTATATAGCACAATTTGTCAAGTGGCTGACCACTCGTATTTTCATCCAAAAATTGACCTTGGCTTTTGTGCGAAACAGCTGTAAAGGAGTCCGGAATGAATAAACGACCATCGGGAGCGCCCGATGGTCGTTGAAAATCCGTATTTGTAAGAAATCGCTGGTTTTTTTACTACGCGTTGTTCTCGCGCAGGAGGGCGAAGCTGTAGCGCTTCTGCAAGCCGATATCGTCGCTGTAGGTCAGGATATGCTGAAGCGACTCGTTGTACGCCGCCGTAGGATCCCTGCGGCAGATCGCATCCACAATGCGGTTGTGCGGCACGGTGCCGTATTTTTTCTCCAGAACCGTGCTCTTTTTGGAGACAAACAGATCCGGATACTCCTGTAGATGATCGAGAATGGAATATTCAAACTGGGACAGGAACTCGTTGTGCGCGTACTTGGCGATCAGCGCATGGATGTGGTTTTCGCCGTAGGCGCAATCGTCAAACGTCAGATCGCCGGAGTCCAGACGCTGCTGCGTGCGCTGCAGATCCTCCAGTTCCTCCTTTGACGCAAATACCGCTGCCAGCTGACCGAGCACCGCCTCAAGAAAGAGACGCGCCTCGAAAAGGTCGCGCTTTTGAAGCGCTTCCGCGCTGATCTGCATCGGGGCAATGCTGATATCCATCGGCTCCTGCACATAGTAGCCCTTGCCCTGGCGAGCCTCGATGATGCCCAGCGTGATCAGGCGGGACACCGCCTCGCGGAGCGTCGGGCGGCTGACGCCCATCATGGCTTCAAGCTCCTTCTGCGAGGGGAGCTTATCCCCCGGCTTGAACCGTCCGGAGGTGATCATCTCGTGGATCTGCTCAGACACCTGCTCCGTTACAGTGATATGCTTCACTTTTGAAAATTCGCGGTCAACTGCCATAGTTTTTCCTCTCTCCCGGAATTGTGGTTCTGCCCGCAAGAGAACTAACATTCCTAACTTATCTATATTTTATATATATTAGCACACTTGCTCAGCTGTTGCAAGCCATTCTGCGTTAAAATCTGCCTCAAAATCTGTCAAATATGGAAAAAGCCGACATTTCTGCCGGCTTTTTCCATTCATAGAGAGTATGATTCAGTGCAATCGGAATCAGTTGATACCGAGATCCAGACCGGTCAGATCAACAGAGATATCGGTGTTGACGAACTGGCCGTCCTCGCTGACCTTCAGCACGGAGCAGCCGAACGGCTCGATATCGCCCTTCTCATCCCAAACCATGTGGGACTTGAGGGTGCAGCCTTCCTCCATAACGAAGGTGGAGGTGTGGTCGGGGCTGGTGTTCTTGATCCACTGGGCGAGATTCTCTCTGGTAGCGCCTTCGCTCATCGCCTCAGCGATGATCTTGACGATATCGTAGCTGCCGGCGCAGGGCTCGGAAGGAACTTCGTTGGGACGGATCTCCTGGAACTTGGCCATGAAGTTCTTGACGGTCTCACGATCGCTGTAGGGGTTGAACGTAACGCAGATGTAGAGGTTCTGCAGAGCGTCAGCACCGGCGAGGTCGATCATCTGGGAATAGGTCAGAGCGGACTGGCCAACGTGAGGAACGTCGAAGCCCAGAGCCCGAGCCTGCTGGAAGTACAGACCAGCGTCAGCGTGGTCGGCATAGATGACAACACCTTCGCAGCCAGCCTTCTGGAGCTTGTTGATGATGGTGGAGAAGTCCTTCTCAAGACCGGGGTTGTAGGTCTCGCTGTCCACAACCTCAGCGCCGAGGGAGGTAGCAGCTGCGGTAGCAGCCTCGAGGTTGCCCACGCCGTAGTCGTTGTTGGCATAGATGACGCCGAGCTTCTTGATGCCGAGGTTGTTGACGATCATGGCGACGACCTGGTTGCCGCAGCGGTCATCACGCAGGCCGAGACGGACGAAGTACTCGTAGCCAAGCTCGGTCAGAGTGGGGTTATTGGAGGACGGGCCGATGAACGGCATGCCGGCAGCCTCATAGATGGGAGCGCCAGCGAGGGTGTTGGTGGAACCGCCGTGCGCGATAACAGCGGTGATGGTATCATCATCGCAGAAACGCTGGGCAACGAGAGCAGCCTCAGAGGGGTCGTTCTTGTCGTCCATCTTGACCAGTTCGAGCATCTTGCCGTTCACGCCGCCGTTCGCGTTGACTTCGTCAATTGCGATTTGAGCGCCATCGACCATCAGCTCGCCGTAGGCAGCGCTGGTGCCGGTCAGAGGAGCAGCAATGCCGATGCGGATGGTTTCGCCGCTGGTCTGGTTGGTAGTGTCACCATCGGTGTTGGTCTGGCCCTCGTCGGACGCCTTGTCGCCGCAGGCGACCAGAGCGAACGTCATAGCCAACGCAAGGAACAGTGCAAGGATCTTTTTCATGTTTCTTCTCCTTTCAAAATCAGCAGACACCCGTCTGCAGGGATACAAGGTAATATCCGCTGCGCTTACACCAGATGCTTGCCCCCGTCGATGGGAATTACAGCGCCGTTCATATAGCTGCTGCACCCGGACAGGAACACGATGAGTTCCGCAACCTGCGCAGGATTACCCATGATGATCTCGCGGCCGTTGATCTTAACGGTGTGGGAGTTTTCATCGAGCTGCTGCGCACGGGACTTGAACGCCGAAGAATAATCGCCGCACGCCGAGGTCATGATGGTGGCAGGGCAGAGGGCGGTGCACTGAATGTAGGGAGAAAGCGTGACCGCCATCGTCTCCATCAGCTTCACCAGCCCGACCTTTGCAATGGAATGCGGGATATACTCCGGCCAGTTTTCGTAGTAGGAATCGCCGATCATCGCCATGATGCGCCCGGATTTGTGCTTCATCATCAGCGGCACGGCGGCCTGCGTAAGGAAAAATGCGCCCTTGAGGATGATCTCGTGAGAGCTGTTCCAGACATCCTCCGTCACAGTCTCGAGCGGACCTTCGTTAAAGTTGCTGGCGTTGTGGATCAGAATGTCCAGATGCCCATATTCTTCATCGATTGCTTTGACAAGCGCCTGCAGCTGCGGTACGGAGCGCATATTCGCTTCGTAGATCATGCAGCGGCGGCCCATCGCCTCGATCTCTTTTTTTGTTTCCTCCGCTTCGGCAGGCGTTCCCCAATAGCTGATTGCAAGATCTGCACCGGCTTCTGCCAGCGCCATGGAGATCACTTTGCCCACACGGATCGCGCCGCCTGTGACGAGCGCGACTTTACCGTCTAATCTCATTTGTTCGTACGCTCCTTTTTACGGCATCGGCATGATCTCGCCGCCGGAGACATAGATCGTCTGCCCGGTCACGTTCTCCGCCATGGATGAGGAATAGAACGCGATCGCACCGGCGATATCCTCAGGCGAGGTAAATTTGCCGAGCGGACATTTGCTGACCGCATCCTCGGAAAAACGTTCCTGCGTCTCGTCGCTCTTGCAGACGACCTTACCCGGCGCGACCACGTTGACCGTGATGTGGTCCTTGCCGACTTCGCCGGCAAGAGACTTGGAAAATGCGTTCATACCCGCCTTCACCGCGCTGTAGGGCGCGCAGCCCTTGAAGAAGCGGTAGGCAAGTCCGCCGGAAATGTAAATGATCCGGCCATACTGCTGCTGCTTCATCACCGGCAGCACCGCCTTGCAGATGCAGAAGTAGGATTTGATGGCATCCAGATGGCAGCCCCAGTCCTCCCAGGTCATATCCGCAACCTCTGTGGGCGCGTAATCGTCTCTGTGGACAAAATCGACTACCGTGTGGACTGCGCCATAGCGTTCCACCACCGCGCGTACCAGCGCGCAGGTCTGATCCTCTTCGCGCACATCGGCCTGCAGAGCCATTGCGCTACCGCCGCTGTGCTCAATATCTGCTACAATGCTTTCCGCCTTTGCACGGCTATGGAAGTAGTGCACCACAACCGTGTGTCCCATGCGGGACAGTGCACGGCAGGTGTCCGCGCCGACCTTACCGGTCGCGCCGAACACGATCGTGACCTGTTTTTCCAAAGCGGGTCACACTCCCAGATAGATTCTGCGGACGTCGTCGTTTTCAGCCATTTCCTTGCCGCTGCCGGTCAGCTCGATCTGGCCGCTGGCAAGCACGTAAGCACGGTCGGAAACGTTGAGCGCCTTGTTCGCGTTCTGCTCGACCAGCAGGATCGCGGTGCCGTCCTTGCGGATCTCTTCGATGATGCGGTAAACTTCCTTGACCACGACCGGAGCAAGACCCAGAGACGGCTCGTCCATCAGCAGGATCTTCGGGCGGGACATCAGCGCACGTGCGATTGCCAGCATCTGCTGCTCGCCGCCGCTGAGGTAACCGGCTCTCTGGTGCAGGCGCTGACCCAGAATGGGAAAGCGCTGGCAGTACATATCAATGTCTTTCTTCACGCCGTCGGCGTCCTTGCGGGTATAGGAACCGGCCATGAGGTTATCATAAACGGTCAGGGAGGCAAAAATCTGGCGGCCTTCGGGGACGTGGGAGATGCCCATGCTCACGATCTTGTCGGGGTCAGTGCCGTTGATGGTCTTGCCATCGTAAACGATCTGGCCGGAGGTCGGCTTGAGCAGGCAGGAAATGCTCTTGAGGAGCGTGGACTTACCGGCGCCGTTGTGCCCGATGATGGAGACGATCTCGCCTTCATTGACGTTGATGGACACGTCGTGCAGCGCCTCGATGGGGCCGTAAAACACCCACAGATTTTCAACAGAAAGCAACATAATTTAACCCTCCCCGAGATAAGCCTTGATAACCGCCTGATTCGACTGGATCTCCGCAGGAACACCCAGCGCGAGCTTGCGTCCGGCGTCCATGACCAGCACGCGGTCGGAAAGTTTCATCATCAGCTTCATGTTGTGCTCGATCAGGATGATCGAGATCTGGTTGTCCGTCTGGATTTGCTTGACAAGCATCATCAGCTCTTCAGACTCAACGCCGTGCAGACCGGCGGTCGGCTCGTCGAGCATCAGCAGCTTCGGATCCATGACCAGCGCACGTGCCAGCTCAAGGCGCTTCTGTGCGCCGTAGGGCAGCGCCCCGGCAAAGTCCTCGGTGTTCTTTTCAAGGCCGACCATGGCAAGCGCCTTGGACGCCTTTTCTCTCGCCTCGGCTTCAACGGCCTTGTAGTGCTTGCCGTGGAACATTACGTCGAATGCGTTGGTCTTCATCGACAGGTGCTGGCCGACCAGCACGTTATCCATGACCGTCAGCGCCTTGAAGATGCGCAGGTTCTGAAACGTACGGGCGATGCCCAGTCCCGTCATATTCTCCAGCTTTTTGCCGGTGATGTCCTGACCCTGGAAGAAGACCTTGCCTTCCGTGGGGGTATAGATACCGGTGAGGACATTCACGAGCGTGGTCTTGCCGGAACCGTTCGGTCCGATCACGCCGAGGATCTCGTTTTTGTCAACGTAGACAGAGATATCATCCACTGCGTGAACACCGCCAAAATACATTTTGATATTTTGGGTTTCCAATACGTGTTCGCTCATTATACCTCTCCTTTATTCACTGCCGCCTGCTGCTTCTTCATCTTGCGCTCAATACGCTTCTGCTTGATCTTCTCCTGAATGCCCGTATCGCAGGCAAACGCACGGGAACCAAGAATGCCCTGCGGGCGGAAGAGCATGAACGCGATCATGATGATGCCGCCAACGCCCACGCGGTAGACCGCCAGCGGACGGATGATCTCGGGCATGACCACGAAGAAGACCGCGCCGATGATGGAGCCGGGCATGCTGCCAAGGCCGCCGATGATGCACATCTGCATGATCGTCAGGGAGGTGTCGTAAACGAAGTTGTTCGGGGAGATGTAGCCGATATAGGAGGCATACAGCGCGCCCGCAAAGCCTGCCAGCGTCGTACCGATCACGAACGCGAGGATCTTGTACATATCGGTCTTTACGCCGACGGAGCGTGCGCCGATGGAGTCGTCACGGGTCGCCTGGATCGCGCGGCCGACCTTGCTGTTGACGATGTTGTTCATCAGGATGTAGAACAGCACCGTAACGACCAGCATCAGGAAGTAATTGGAGGTCGCACTCTTGAACGTATAGCCGAACAGCTTGATCGGCGGAATGGCCGTCAGACCCATCGGGCCGCGGGTGACGGACATCCAGTTGCGCGCCACGGCAAGGAAAATATAGGAGAACGCCGTGGTGATGAGGGAGAGGAAGTCCGTTTCCAGACGCAGACAGGGGATCGAGCAGAGGAAGCCGCAAAGGCCGGCGCCGATACCCGCGAGGATGAAGCAGAGGAAAAACGACATGCCGTAGTTAAGCTGCAGCACTGCCGCAACATAGGCGCCGACGCCATAGAACGCCGCCTGACCCATATTCAGCATGCCGGCGTGGCCGCTGATGAGCATGTTGCCCATCGACAGCAGGCAGTAGACAAAAATCGTCGTCAGAATGCGCTTCTGGAGGTTCGTTGTAACAAAGGGTGCCGCGATGAGGCAAACGAACAGCAGCGCAAGCCAGATTTTCTTATATTTCGTGTCAAATAATTTTTTGATCCGTTCCATGTTACACCTTCTCCACTTTCTTCTTACCCAGCAAACCGTTCGGGCGGAACACCAGAACAAGAACGATCACGATATAGCCCAGAGCTTCCTTGGAAGCAGAGCCGATGTAGGCGCCTGCGAACGTTTCGGCAACGCCGAGCAGGATACCGCCGAGGAATGCGCCGTAGAAGTTACCGACGCCGCCCAGCATGGCAGCCGCCCAGGCCTTAACCGTGCCCCAGATACCCATATCAATACTGATAACGCCATAATAGCCGGAATAGACGATGCCGCCAATGACGCCGAAGAAGCCGCCCAGACCATAAACCAGCGGAATGATCTTGTTCAGCGGAATGCCCATCAGCTGCGCCGCTTCCATATTTTCAACGATGCACTGCGTTGCGCGGCCGAACTTGGTGTGCTTCATGAACCAGGACAGGGCGAGCACCAGAACGGTCGCAAAGGCCAGCACGACAATATTCTTCTGGAAAAGCTTGAATCCACCCACATCGAAGCTGCCGGCGGGGAGGAACTGCGGGAACGCGATAGGCTCCGGGCCCCAGATGACCTGCGCGATGGTACGCAGCACAAGCGCTGCGCCAAGAGCACTGATCATCGGCACAATGCGGTTTGCATAACGAACGGGACGGTACACTGTGCGCTCAATGGTCATACCGATCAAGGCAGTCAGCAGACCGGCGGCCAGAATGGCCAGCGGGAGCGGGAGCGCCATGTTAATGAAAGAAAACGCAATAAAGGTACCAAAAACATACAGGTCGCCGTGTGCGAAGTTGACCTGATACAGCAAGCTGTAAACCATGCTGTAACCGACGGCGATCATCGAATACATGGAGCCGAGCGAAATGCCGTTACTGGTTGTTTGTAAAAAGTAATTTAACTCTGTATTCATTTTATCTCCTACATTCTGAAAGATGGTGATTTCTCTTTCGGGAGCGTGCGGTCCTTTTCTGCCGCGCAGCAGAAGCGCCGGCTGCCACGTCCTTTACTCAGAAGCTGATCAGCGTGTATTCCTCACTCCCTTTTCTTGAAGAATTGCAGAACAGCATCCAGTCGTGCATTGTCGCCCGGAAGATGCGCCGCAGATTTGGTTTAGGTATAGGTTATATATATATCTTATTCTGTTTATTAAGTATATATGAACATGAATAAGATTGCAATAAGGCAATTCACCCTTTTTTCTGTCGCATTCTTGTATAATTTGCCAAACTTTTTATAAACAGAAGATTTTGCTTTACAAAATTAGGATCGAATACGTCGAAAACAGGCGTTTTCCCTTGTATTGTTATACTTTTTTAAGTATAATGTGGCACTTATAGATGCCGATGTTCTTCTCCGGCGCATTCATCATATTTATAATCAGCCATGAGCAAAACTCCAAAAGAGTAGTAATTGCAATGGTTCCCGGCCATGGCTTCAGCCGAAAATCACTCGTATGGTATAGAAAACGGAGCCCCTTTTTGGTAAAATTAGCTTGCAAAGAAAACCAACCAGAAAGGGGCTGGCCGCTATCTACCGACAGGAAATCATTCAGGATGTGACGCTGTTCACATCCCAAAGCGGCGCTGCGTTTTACGACAAGCTTTTCAGCAGCTTGGACTTCACGCTGCCCAGAGCGGCAACCGGGCGGCGGGGCTTCCCCAAAGAAGCCATGGTCTGTGCGTTTATCGTTATGAAATGTGATCAGACGATTTCTTTGAAAGAATGCGCCTTCCTTGCCGACAAGGGCTATGACGTGAAAAACATCTACAACACCGTGAAAGCGGTCTATGAGGGCGAGGCATTTATCCCCCTCAATCCACGCGGCACGAAAGCCTCTAAAACGCTTTCTTCCGGCAATCCGGTCTGTGAGGCCGGACTGGCTATGCACAAGGACGGAAAAACCACCGACAATCATCGTACCCGGCAGAAATACTGCTGCCCGTTCCGTCAATCCAAAACCGGCGAATGTCCCTGCAACCACAAAAACTGGAATAACGGCAAGGAAAACCGGGGCTGCACGAAATATAAGACCATTCCAAACGATTACAGGCTTTCCATTGACCGCAGTTGCCTCTGTTTCAAGAGGACATACGCCTTGCGTACAGAGTGCGAGCGTTACAATTCCCGCTTCAAATCCACAGGTCAGGAACGCCTGTGGGTGCGTAACGGAAACAGCGCGGCAAACCTCAACACACTGGCCCACATCTCCGCCCTGGCGGTTGCGCTGGCCGCTGTTCTGCACGGTTCTCACTCCTACCGTTCTGCCAAACAGCTTCGGCGTTCCGCCTGATCAGTCTTTTCCATACCTTTTGCAGGCGCGGAGTTTACCGCGCTATGGTTTTTGCGCCCTTGAGATGCCCTAAACTCTTTCGATTCCCATTATTTATAATAGGAATAACGATTCTTTTCTCCCGCGCCGCATTTTCCGCGCGGTTTTCCTGCCGCCTGAAAGCAGGGTTTCCTGCGTCAAAAAGGAGCGGACTTCCCAATAGGGAAGTCCGCTCCTTTCTTTGCTGCAATGTTCAGTTCGCCTGCTTCATGCTCAGGCTGATGCGCTTTTTCTTCTCGTCCGCCTCCAGCACGACGACCTTGACCATATCGCCGACAGACACGACCTCAGACGGGTGCCGGATAAACCTGTCCGCCACCTGCGAGATATGAACAAGTCCGTCCTGATGCACGCCGATATCGACGAACACGCCGAAGTCGATGACGTTGCGTACCGTGCCGGTCAGCGTCATGCCGGGCTTCAGATCCTTCATTTCCAGCACGCCCGTGCGCAGGATGGGCTTTGGCAGCTCGTCGCGCACGTCCCGGCCGGGCTTCAGCAGCTCTGTCACGATATCGCGCAGCGTGGGAACGCCCACACCGATCTCAGCTGCCGCCTTTTCCTCGCCGCAGGACCTGACGCACGCGGGAAGATCGGCAAGCTTGCCGTCCTTCACGTCGGCAAGCGTGTGGCTGGCCAGGCTGAGCACCGCTTTCGCGGCGTCGTAGCTTTCGGGATGAACGGTGGTATTGTCGAGCACACTTTTGCTCTCCGGCACGCGCAGGAAGCCCGCGCACTGCTGGAACGCCTTGGGACCGAGCTTCGGCACTTTTTTGATCTGCGCACGCGAGGTAAACGCGCCGTTTTCCTCACGGTAGGCAACGACATTTTTCGCCGTCGCAGCGTTTAATCCCGCTTTCTTTTTCGTCCTCGAAAAAGCCGCGAAAGGCGTAGGAAATGCAGTCATATCAACGCTTCCAACGCATCGGTCATACGAACTTCAACACCTCCGGCACAATTGCCCCACGTTTGCTTTCGCGAGTGAAAGTGGGTACACACCTCGGCTCTCTGAGAAAAATCGCACACAGCGGCTCACAGGGCGAAACAGGGGTGCTTTGGATGGGGGCGCTATCTCTACCCTCTGACCGTTTTGCGCGGTCCGGAAACCCTGCGTGGCCAGAGGGTAGAACGGCATACTTTGCCCCTTTTGGGTCTTGGCCGGGGGTGCTCCCAAAGAACGCAGAGAGCCTTCGGAACAGCGATGCGCTTATGCGCGTCGCTGTTCCGAAGGCGTCGCAGTCCCGCTGGGCTGCGCTGCTCTGTTTGCAATTTGGTGATGTTGCTGTTTTTTCACTCTGCGCGCAGGGCTTTCCACACATGCAAAAGAGGGTGTGGTATCACTACCCTCGGCGTGCTCCGTGTGTTGTCGAAACGCTGGGCGGTCGCTTGTCAAAACGGCTCATTTGCCGTTTTCTGAGGTTGGGTAGCCTTCATTGAT
>OGGH01000825.1_pt1 | contig 25275 bp, 18 predicted proteins | sample 1571161 | NCBI WGS metagenome assembly OGGH01 (sample SAMEA2582053, study PRJEB24529) | metagenome | biome: Human gut stool | place: China | collected 2011 | reverse complement strand
TTTGGAAAGGACAAGGTCTTCATGGACTTTTCCTTCTTTGCCATTGCCTTCAATATAAAAAAGATATGTGCAAAAATGGCTAAAGAAGGTATGGATTGGCTGACTGGACTGTTTTATGAGCTTACAGTAGCTATATTTAGATGCTGCGAACACATAAATCGAAGAAATCCTCAAAATATCGCAGCTTAAAAAAATGAGCCGATTTTTATAGTCAACGAAAAAAAGAAGGTGCATCGGGTATTACGACACACCTTCTTTTTATTGGAGTTTAGTGTCAATTTACAACAGGTTGTAAAGATATCGTGAACGGCTCTTCTTCGGTGCCTTTCACTCCTTCATCAATGAAGGGGAAAGATTCGGAAGCCTTATAGATTCCGCTTTCCGGCATTTCCCATTCCGGTTCAGGATCGTTTTCCACCAATTCCAATTTCCAATCGGGTTCTTCAACAACCGTCGGCGTAGGATCATCGTCTTGATGGACACCTGTTGGGAAAAATCGTATCTCTCCGTTATTGCAGACTTTCACAGGCGAAAATTTCAACGGATACATCAATCGGCTGAGACTCGATTATTCGCTTGTGCTGCTGAAAGATTTCAAGCATTATACGATTGAGGCTGTCGCTATCGATTCCGGTTTTGGCAATGTGCGAACCTACCAGCGCATTTTTAGAGACAAATATGGCATGACACCCATGGAATACCGGAAAACACAAGGGTAAATGGATACTTTGTCTGATGGGTGTATTTTTCTCCGTATATTTGTATCGCACAATATTGAAGTAGTATGGAAAGAATAGAAAAACAACCCTTCATTCGGGAAGAAATGCGTATTCCGGATGTCACGGATATGGATGGGCTGGTTTCTCTGATGGGCCGTTCGATGGATAACGAAGAGAGTTTCCATATCGATTTACTTTTGGCCTCTTTGTCCCGTATGCATCCGTTTGTAAAGCAGGAGGATGTGGAACGTATGGTTCCGGTTTTCGAAATGGCCCGTACCGTTGTGGAGGGAGGAAAAGACGGGGTAGGAGAATTGGATGTGCTGGCAGCGTCTTTTCTTCTTGATTATGCTCAAATGCTTACCGGATCGGAAAGACGTGTCAAAAGCTCGAAACAACAATCATTTCAGGACTATAAACCCTATCTGGATCTTGTAAAATTGGCTTTTAACCGGATAAAAGATTATAATACGCTGCCTTTGCTATCGACACCGACCCACCGTCCGGCTTGGATCGATCCGTCCGTGCTTGTCTCTCGGTTGTCTGCATATCAGAAAAAGAGAATCAAACCGGACAGTCTGGACTTTCAAATCGCACTTTCGCGTGTGGCATTGGATGATACGGAAGAGGCTGTCCGGTTAACCGAACAAGAGTTGGCGGGCGAATATCGCGAGCTATTGCTTTTCTTGTTCAAGCCGGAAGCACGCCCTAATGGTCCTTTTACGTTTCAGGCTGTCTGGATGACCGCCGCTTTGGTCAAAAGTCCTGATACCGTCTATGACGAGTTCAAGGATTTTCCTTATTCTGCTGTGAACCGGGCCTATCTGACGGGAGATATTCCATGCGATGTGTTTACTTTCGAAAAGCCGTTTGGGAAAGTCGATCGTATCTTGCAGTTGATTCCGCCGGTAAGTAAGAATGTTGCGATAAAGTGGAGGTTTGGAGGTTATGCCTTATATATGGCTTATCGTCCTTGTTCCCGTATTCCGCTTTTGGTGGAGACTTTTTGGAAGGTTCCTTTGCGGGAGAAGGACCTGAAGAGATTTTTGTTGCTTTCTCCGAATGCACCTCGGATTTGGTTGGCTTTATTGGTGCGGGATCGCGTAAGGGATGCTTATTGGAACGATTTGGAACTAGCAAGGCTTAACCTGGTTGCTCTTGATACCCTGCGCGAACTTGATTTGGAGTGGAGAGGGGGGATGGCTTTGACATACCTGGCGGTGTGCCTGTTGAGCATTGATCGTCCTGTTCGTTTGTGTGCGGCGAATCTTTGGGGCGAACTTGTGGAAAAAGACCTGATAGACAATGTGGCATTAGGTCGGGTATTGGGGAAGATCCAAGCGTTGGAATGGGCTCCTGCGCAGAGAGTTTCAGGTTTGGTTGTCGAAATGTTGATAAATAGATCATCTTTTCATAACAAAGAACTGTCTGTGCTGTTTGTCTCTTTCTTGTCTTGCCTGCCGGAAAATCCGGTAAAGGATTTAAAGCGGTTATTGGAAGTTTTTGCGGAACTTCAAACAGTCAATAACTGGCCGAAGGTGACATACGCACCGCTTCTTTGTTTGCTTGAGACGTGGAAGAAAAACAGCAAGTTGACAGAGGTGATAGAATCTCTGTATTAGAGTTATCCTAAACGATTTGAGTAACTCTAAACGCCTTGCCCTTTCAGGAGGCTGAATTATCCTCCGAAGTCGGATAATTTTGTGAAAACGCATGGCTCGGAATCAAAGTTTTTAGTGTTCTCTCTATCCGTTATTTAAACTTTCATTGTAGTGGGAATATTCAACTTAGAAGTGTAACTTCGTAGTGTGTTCTCCATGAAAAAAACACTGCGGGTTTGCCCCAGCGGCAGGGGCGTATAGCCCCTGAGAGTGTAGATTCGATTAGCAATACAATAAAAAAGGAGACCGAAGTCTCCTTAGGATTAACTATTTTTGTATTGTTATGAAGTATAAACAATTAATCCGTGAGCAAAGATATGTAATATTTTTGGGTCTAAAATAAGGTAAGACCCAAAAAAGCGATAGCTCTTCAAATAGGAGTGTCGGCCAGTACGGTAAGTCGTGAGCTCAGACGTAATAAAAGTCATTGTGTTTATAGTTATAGCCTTGCGGATGAGATGTCGCGCGAACGGAGTGAACGTCTCCCCGGCAATCGTAAAATTCCTAGCGCCATAGAAAAAGAGACGTTGCGTTTGTTGGTAGAAGAAGATTGGTCTCCTATGCAAATATCCGGTTATTTGGAGAGGAAAGGGTATAAGATCTCCCATGAGACTCTCTATAGACGTATACGTGCAGACCTCAGTGGTGAGCTTGCTTCCCATTGTCGTCACAAGATGAAGTATCGTCGGCATATATCCCGTCTTTTATATAAAAAAGCCATGAATATCCCCAACCGCACGAGTATCCGCGAACGCCCTTTGGAAGCGACTGGCACCCGCTTCGGCGACTGGGAGATGGATCTTATCGTTGGCAAGGGGGCGATCCTTACCTTAACCGAGAGGTCAATTATCCCTACTACACAAGGAGTTGAAAACAAAGCTTTATACTGAAGCCAAAAGCGTTTCGTCATGGATAAGTCAAACCTTTGGTATCCATTATACGGTCCAAGGCTGCGTGAGTTTGTTAAACCGTATGGGCTTTACTTATAAGAAAACATCAGAAATACCATGTGAGGCCGATCATGACAGGCAAGAGGAGTTCATGAAGGAACTATCCCGGGGCCAGGAGAAGAAAGACGCTAAGAGCATTGTCTATTACGCGGATGGCGTGTATCCTACCCATAATAGCCGTTCCACGTATGCTTGGATCGAGAAAGAGGAAGAGTTTCCTCAGCCGATCGTAAGTGGACGTGACCGTGTGAACATCAACGGTTTGCTCAATGCTTATGACGTGACAGATGTGATAGCCCATGATTGTGACAGTGTCAATGCCCTATCTACAAAAGCATTGTATGAGAAGGCCTTGATAAAACACCCCGAGGTATCCATTATATATATCATATCCGACAATGCCAATATTATAGGAACAAAGATTTGCAGGAATGGATCAAGGCACAAAAATCGTTCAGTTGTTCTTACCCGCGTATTCTCCAAATTTAAACCTTATAGAGCGTTTATGGAAATTCTTACGTAAGAAAGTGATAAACACCGGCTTTTACCGGAGCAAAGAAATGTTTAGGAAAGCCGCCATGAACTTTTTTGCCCGAATTGATGAATACGAGGAAGAATAGAAGTCTCTTCTTACTCTGAATTTTCGATTGTACAATTCGAAAACGTTTTCCTTAGACTAAAGAGATCTGTCTTCGCTTTTCAGAATAAAAAGACGGATAAGGCAAAAAGATGAAACGAACGTCTCCGCTTCTTGGAAAAACGGAAACGTATTCCGATTTGTTCCTTCATAATCAAGGCTTTTTTCATAGTTAAGGCTTTGGGCCAAGTATTTTCATCAAAGAAACGGCTTTGTTCTGAATTATACAAATTTTATGAGATTTTTCTCATAAAAACTTACACTCGCAGTAGACATATTCTTTCCGGTTGTTATTCAAAATATCAAATCGTTGGTTTGAAAAATTCTCATTTTTTCTACTATATATCTCAAATACTTGCAACGATACGAGATGCAACCCCATGAGAACACTCCCATAAGATTATTTCTATGTTTTGGGGGCAACACGGAACATATTGAGCTTATGATGCTTAGCGAAGATAATATAAAGGTTGCTCAATACCTCACCGAACTTCCTGAAAAGAAATGATTTGCTGATAAACTTACCCGTTCTATCGAAATAGCAAAAAGTTACAAAGAAAGTGAGGGTAAGTAATATGTTTTACTATAGGGAAACAGAGCATAAGGCACTGATATACATACTCCCCTTACACGTCTATAAACATTTCTCCCAATTATGCAACCAAATTCATCCATTTTTTGTACCTTTGCATTATGAAACATTTCTGCACAATGACCCGATAATTAAACAATTAAGATATACGAAACTCCGGCATCGTCTTATAGGCTTTGGTCAGCCTCGCAGGGATGGTGTCGGGGTTTTGCGTTTTTTAAAAAGCTATGGATATAACCGCCATTAACAAATATCTTCAATCAGCACCAAGATACCGCCTTGTTGTGCTGAAAGATGAGATGCCGCCTGACGATATCCCTAAGTTTGACATAGGTAAATCCATTTCTGCTTACATAATATCCGAAAACTTACTCCATTCAAAAGATTTGAAAATGCTCGTGAATGCTGAGTTTATGCGCCTTTTCAGGGAAATAGCCAGTAACGACACTACTTTTGGCAATGCTATTTCTTTATGTAACTTCGGGATAGTTTTTGAAGAAAAACTTGGCTTGGATATGCGGACAATCTTAAAAGATTTATCTCGCAATTATCTAATGTTTATCCAATGGGAGGGCGTAGTCAAAGATGACAGACTTTGTTTTTTGACTTCCGACTCTTCCAATTTTATTGATCTTTCAGAAATATCACACCTCACTATATGAAATATCTTGAAATACTGCAATTCAACCCAATAGTTGATGTAATCCAATTCAACAGACTTTCGGAGCGCGACTACCAACTTGATGCTCTACACAATTTCGTTTACCCTGATTATTTCCTCGAAACCATTCTCCCCGAGTTCGTGAAGAATATGGTTTTCGGAGGGCACGACCAAAAGGGTATTCAAGTAATAGGTAGCTACGGTACTGGTAAGAGCCACTTGATGGGTCTTGTGCAACTTGTAGCTGAAAATGCCGACAACCTCGCAGAGCTTCGCAATGAACAAGCACGAGAGATAATGCAACCTATTGCAGGTAAGTTTATGGTACATCGCTTCGAGTTGCAGCATAACAATTCACTTTGGCGTATTGTTACTTTTGAGATACAGCGTTTCCTTGACAGCCACGACATCGACTATAAATTTGACGAAAATTCGCTCAAAAGCTACGGAGAGCAATTAAGCGAAATGATGGCTGCTTTTGAGGATAAATATCCCGACAAAGGCTTTATCCTCGCTATTGACGAGATGCTTCAGTTCCTTCGCCTCCGTGCAGAATCGGGTAACCTCGAAAGTGAGTTGCCCGTGCTTCAAGCCTTGGGGCAGGCTTGCAACAACACAAAGTTCGTGTTTATGTTCGGCGTGCAAGAATTGATTTATTCCGCCCGTGAGTTCCAGTTTGCAGCCGATATGCTCCGAAAGGTGAAAGACCGCTACCGCGACCTTTCAATCCGCCGCGAAGATGTTTCGTATGTGGTGCAAAAACGCCTTCTTGATAAGACCGAACAACAAAAGGCTATCATCCGTGAGCACCTTAAACCGTTTACGCCTTTCTTTGCCGATATGCACGGCAACATCGAGAAGTATGTGAATCTGTTTCCCGTTCACCCCTCATACATCGAGAACTTTGAGAAAATCAAACTAGCACAGTCGCAACGCGAAATTCTCAAAACACTTTCTCGCCAATTCGACAAAATTAAGGACAATGATATTCCTGAAAACGAACCGGGACTGATTACTTACGACCAATATTTTGAACAGATGATGCAAGATGCCTCGATGATGGCCAACCCCGACTTTAAGTTGGTTAGCGACACGGTGCATCTTGTTCATGATAAAATTGAGAATAATTTCGAGGGCCCGCGCCGCAAGCAAATTCCGCTTGCCAAGCGCATTGCCAACGCTTGCGGTATCAAAATTATTCAAGCTATGCTGAATAAACAAAACGGTGCTACAGCCGAAACCTTGACCGATGACCTCTGCCCGGTATTCGCAATAATGGAAGACCGCGAGTTCTTGCTCGACCAAGTGGGCAACTGTGCCAACCTTATCGTCAAGGCTACTTCGGGTCAGTACTTTGACCGCAAAGAAAATGACGAGTTTGCGCTTCGCACCGAGGGCGGCATTAACCCTGACCAACTTATTAGGGACTATGCTGATAGTCTTTCTCCTGCTCTGCGAGACAAGTCTTTCTCTGCATTTATGGTAGAAATGCTCGGTATCGACACCGACCCGTGTCGCACGGGTTTCGACATCTATACTCACGAGCTGATTTGGAAATCGCACCGCATCACTCGTGACGGTTACATCTTCTTTGGTAGTCCGAATGAGAAATCCACTACGCACCCTCGCCAGCATTTCTATATGATATTTATGCCGGTGTTCCGCACTGACATACAGCGAGGACACGATACGGACGAAGTCTATTTTGTTATGGACGGTCTTACCAATGAGTTTAAGGATGCCGTTTGTATGCACGGGGCTTCCACAGCTCTTTTTAACTCTGCTCCCACCGAGCAAAAGACTATTTTCCGCGACAAGATGCAGCACTGGTTCACCAAAGCGCGTGATGCTTTTAAGGCTTGCTATCTTGACGCTACCAAGATTTATTTTAATGGCGATGAGCCTAAATTACTTCGCTCTTTCTCACTTCCGGGCGCAGGCACTCCTTTGTTGGAAATCTTTGATTCGGTTGCAGGGGATGTGCTTGAAAGTGCGTTTGCTGATGCTTCACCTAACTATCCTGCGTTTACCGCCGTGCGCTCGGACATTACCAATAGCAACCGTGAACGCTTTATCCGCAATGCCATTGCGAAGGCGGTGAAGCCTGATGCAGCTAATTCCGAGGGTGAGGCGGTGCTCCTTGGTTTGAAACTTTTCAGCGGTGGACAACTCAATGCCGACACTTGCGATTTTGCTAATTCGCTGATTGATAAACTCGAAGAAAAAGGTGAGGGTATGGTGCTCAATCGCGATGAAATCATTGTTGCCGTAGCAGATTCCAATGAATCTATTTGGCGCACTCTCGACTTCAATATCGAAGCCGACCTCGAATTTGTGGTTTTGACAGCAATGGTGCAACTAGGACTGATTGAGATTAAGCTATCTAACGGATCGGTTGTCAATGCTTCCAATGTCGATACTTTGCGTAATGTGGACAAGAGCGAGTATTTTATGTTCTCGCTTATCAAGAAACCGCAGGGCATCAATATTCCTTTGGTGCGCCGTGTTACAAAATCGTTTATCGGACAAGACCTTTCCAACAAACTTGATTTTACCGACACTTTTGCCACTATATCGAATAAGGCACGCGAACTGGCGGCACAAGTTGCCACTTTCCAAGGTCGTATGATGAACGAACTTGCGGAAATCACCATTGCCGGGGAGAAAGTGTTTGGCGAGGAACTGCTGCATCATCTGCGCTTGGAAACTCCTGCACTCAAAGGCTTTTACGACCAACTCGCCACCTATACCTCTAAGGCTAAAATCCGCAACCTGCAAATTCCACTCGACCGTATCGCGCGTTTGGAGGAGGTGCAAAAGTTGATTAACGACACCAAACTGCGTATGGGTGTTGTTCGCAAACTTTCCGACTTGATTAACTATTTGACTTCGGCAAAGCAGTATGTTCCCGCAGGAAGCAACCTGATGACGAACCTTGACCGACAAATTGAGGCGGCTCTCGCTTTCGACCCGGTAAATAGTTCGGAGCAGGAGGTCAATGCTTTGCAAACTTCGCTTGCCGAAACCAAACAAGCATACATCGACTACTTTTTGCTTCGCTACAATGCCGTTTGCTTGAATGATATTCAGCAGGGCGAGCGCAATGCGGTGCTCAATTCCTCGGAATATCGAGTGTGTCAAATTTTGCGCGACTGCACCATATTGAACCCTGCGGTGTTCACATCTTGGCTGTCTGACTTCACCCGTCTGCGTGTGCCGCAGTCGTCTGTCAATTCGGATATTCAGAATTTTCCGAATCCTATCAGTGGTTTCAATCCGATTTCAAGCACTCCCTCGCAGAAGACTATTACCGGACTGCGTCAGGAACTCGAAAACATCTATCGCTCTTGGCATCAAGACATCATCGATTTCCTGAACTCGCAGCATACGCAAGACACGCTAAAATTGCTTAAAGAGGAAGACCGCAGTTATGCCCAAGGTATAACAAGCGGACTGATACAGATTGATTCCGACTATTCGGCACGCACGGTTATTGAGTTTATCAAGCACGTTTCGCAAGACCTCGAAGAAGTGGAGATAACTCCTGCGGTGCTTAACGAGCAATTCAGTCGCGCTATGTCGGTCGATGAGTTTACCGCAAGAATGGATAGGCTCGTTATGAACCTTATCGGCAGCAAGAAACGCGACAAAGTACGCATTATTTTCCGTCTAAACAATTCTGACAATGAGTAAAAAGACATATAACCCTGATGAAGCTACCCTCGGCTTGGTTTTCGAGGAGGGAACTGCCACCGAGCAGAATGGCCCGGTAACCGTACTGGGGCTGACCTTTGCCAATAATGATGAACGGCGCGAGTATTTCCGTGCTGAACTGCGCCGTAAACTGCCCGAATTGCGCAACATCGAGGGCTTCCCAATTGGTGAGGACGATGACATCATCGCACTTTCCGACCCTCCATATTATACCGCTTGCCCGAGCCCTTGGCTCAACGATTTTATCGCAGAATGGGAAGCGGAGAAAAAAGACCTCGAAGCAAAAGGATTGAGAAAAACGGACTTCGAGGTGACTGAACCGTATTCTGCTGATGTAAGCGAGGGAAAAAACAACCCGGTTTATACAGCTCATACTTACCATACAAAAGTACCACACCCTGCCATTATGCGATATATCTTGCATTATACGCAGCCGGGTGATATTATATTCGATGGCTTTTGTGGTACGGGTATGACTGGCGTGGCAGCGCAGGCTTGTGCTAAATCTAATAATGAATGGCATTCAAAAATAGAAAGCGAGTTTGTTAATTCGGTAGGACATAAGCCTAAATGGGGAAAAAGACATGCTATTTGTGGTGATTTATCACCATATGCATCGATGATCTCGAACAACTATAATTCTCCTACTGACATTTCACTTTTGAAAAGTGAAACGCAACGTATCATGAATGAATTGAAAGATGAATGTGGGTGGATGTATACAACTCTGCACGACAATAAACCTATTGGTTGCATTAACTATATGGTTTGGAGTGATGTGGCAATATGTCAAAATTGTGGTAAGGAATTCATCTATTGGGATTCTGCTATGAGTAAAGAGAAAGAAGGATTATTAGATAATTTCGAATGTCCTTATTGTAAATGTTCTCACACAAAAGCAACTGCTAAACGTTCATTTCAAACTGTCTATGACGATGTTATTGACGACGTAGTCAATGTCATTAAGCATGTTCCAGTAGTAATGGTTTATACTGTAAAAGGTAAACATATCGAGCGTGAACCATTAGCTTATGATATTGATTTGTTGAAGAAAATAGACCAACATCCGATTGATACTAAATATATTCCTATTCAACTTTTGCCTGAAGGCTACAATACAGAGCAGCCTAAAAAAACACAAGGGTATTTTTATGTACATCAGTTTTATACTCGAAGAAACTTAATTGCATTATCAATTCTATTCAAGAAGATATATGAATCAAAGTATCCGAGTAAATTGATGTTCCTGTTTACTGCGATGATAGGCAGGTCAACAAAAATGCAAAGAGTTCATATAAACAACTATTTTCATGGTGGCGGTGGATGGAATGCGGGTAACCTCAAAGGGACTCTTTATATTCCTCCTTTCCCAGTTGAGACTTCTGTACTTGAGCAAATAGGAGACAAATTACGTCTTCTCTTAAAAGCTGAACCATATTTGCCCCATAGCTTTGACAACGTCATACAAGTTGCTTCAGCATTAAAACAGAATATGTACACAAATAGTGTTGACTACATTTTTACCGATCCTCCATTTGGAGCTAATATTAATTACTCTGAATTAAACAGTTTGCCTGAGGCTTGGCTAAGAGTGACAACAAACAATGAAACAGAAGTAATAGAAAATTCGGCACAAGGTAAAAGTTCTGCATTTTATCATAATGAAATGCAGAAGTGCTTTTCTGAATATTATCGTATTTTGAAACCTGGCAGGTGGATGACTGTAGAGTTTAGTAATACAAAAGCAAGTGTATGGAATTTTATACAGAGTGCTATAACATCTGTAGGTTTCATTATTGCTAATGTCGCTTCTCTTGACAAAAAACAAGGGTCATATAAATCTGTAACCACAACCACAGCCGTTAAGCAAGACCTTATTATTTCTTGCTTCAAGCCGAGCGAGAAGTTGCTTGCGCATTTCGAGAATATGAGGCAGTCGGACGATAACCAAAATATATTTGTCAGCACACAATCGTTTATCGAAGAACTGCTGACACGTCTTCCCGTGATTATTGTCAACGAGAAGAAGACAACTGCTGTTGTGGAGCGCAGCCCGAAGATTTTGTACGACCGACTGATTGCTTTCTTTGTGCAAAACGGTCGCCAAATTCCCATGGATGCATCGGAGTTTCAGCGTTTCCTGCGCGATACTTTTGTAGAGCGTGACGGTATGTTCTTTACCGCCGAACAAGCCATTAAGTATGATGACTTGCGCCGACAGAACCCGGAAATGGTTTCGCTTGCACTCTTTGTGGGTAGCGAAGCAGATGGTGTGCAGTGGCTCAAACGCGAACTAGCCGACAAACCGCAGACCTATCAAGACTTGCAACCGAAGTGGATGCAAGACCTCGTTGCTCCGAAGAAAGGGGATGCTATTCCCGAACTGATGCAGATTCTCGAAGAAAACTTCTTGAAAAACGAGGATAGCCAATGGTATATTCCCGATGCGGAAAATGAGGCTGACCTCGAAAAGGTACGCACCAGACGTTTGCTCCGTGAGTTTAAGACTTATGTGGAAGCTGCGGAGAAACCCAAAGGGCGCATCAAGGAAGCTCGCCTTGAAGCACTCCGCACGGGCTTCAAGAACTGCTATCAAGAGAAAGACTTCGCCACCATTGTTCGGGTAGGCGACCGCATACCGCAGTCGCTACTTACCGAAGATGATGTGCTGTTGCAATACTACGACATCGCCACTAACCGCATATAATATGGCTAAGAAGAATCTTCCACAAGGAATTATCAACCGCCTTTTCGGAGAATATTCCGAAAAGCGATTGGTCGTGGTGCAAACCTACGATGAATTTCTGGCTCGCGAAGATGTGCGCATGATGCTTACTTATGCTTCGCTACGCATCGCCGAGGGGGATAGTCTTACCTTGCGCCTTTGGTGGGAAACCACCGTGAAAGAGGAATTGCAGGAGCAATCCAACATCCGCTTTGTTTTTGTGCAGCGAGAGCAGTTTGATGTGCCGGACGATATAGCAATTTATGCCGACACCACCCAATTTGTGGCTCGACATATCTTTCCTCGCTATAAATGGGCTTTAATCAAAGACCAATCTATCGGTACATTGAATTATCTTTATCAATATCCGGGCAGGGTTTCGATTGACGAACTGCGCACTCATCATATCATTGCCGAATACCAAACTTCGTATGAGGGTGCAAAGGAGAAAATTGAAAACATCATTGCAGAATGGGATAAGCTGTTTGCCAAAATCAAGATTGATAAGCCGGGAGAATGGTTGCCACAAGCAAGCGCACTGATACTTCGTGCGCTCGAAATCGGAAACCTTTCAGCCTTGATGCCGAAAGTAGACGAACTCAATACGCTCTTTCAGCAACACCTTGTTGAACGCTATGCTTCAATCATCAGCTCGACCACACCTCCTGCCAACAAAGCACCAAAGAATGTATGCCAAGTGTTGCCGTTTATCGGCAAGCAGCCCAAAGAGGACAAGTTGGCTCTGGTGGTTGTCGATGGTATGAACTTTTGGCAAAGTCAGATGTTGGTAAACAGTTTGAGGAATAAGTATTTTGACATCAACGCACAGACCGATGTGATATATTCGTGGCTACCGAGTGTTACCGAACTCTCTCGCCAAGCTATATTTCTCGGTAAATATCCGTCTGTCAGCTACCAGCAAAGCAGTTCCTCGGAGAGTAGAATGTGGGAAGATTTCTGGCTGTCGAAAGGCTTTATCAATCGCAATCAAATTCTTTATGAACACGGTTCTACGATTGCCCTAAGCGACATATACAAACGAGTGGCTTGGGTAACGGTTGACCTCGATGAGAAGATGCACGCTTCCGATGACTTCCGTTATCTCCATGCCGCCACAAAGTTGTGGGTGGAGGAAGAAGACTTGCTCAATAATATCGGCGACCTTTTGCAACAAGGCTTCAAAGTGTATATCACCACCGACCATGGAAACATCGAAACCAAACCATCCCGTTTGCTTTCGCAGCCGGAAAAGGTTGGTTCTCCGTCATTGAGCAAACGCCACGTCACGCTTGCTCCGCAGGCATCGCGCGTGTTGTTTGAACAAGACCACCGAGGAGAAGTGCTTCAGATTGACTCTGCTTCATGCACTTACTATCCGACCTCAAACTACTGCTTTTCAAATATTCCGATGAACGTGACCCATGGTGGTACTCATTTCTTCGAAGTACTTATACCCTTTATTACGATTACAAAAAAATGACAGATAAAACAATACAAATAAGTATCAAACAGCGAGTTCCGCTCGATATATTTTGTTGCACCCTTGCCGACTATCTTAACAAGGGCGAAATAAACGAGCAGTATTTGCTCGAAAACCTACACTCGGTGTTTTCAGGGGAATATAATATCAAATTGACTTTTAATTACATCAAAAGTTCAATATTGAATCCTTTGATAAATGAAACTTTGGTGCAAAACAAAACTAAAATTCTTGCGGCTCTTAAAATTCCTTTCGAGGCTAATGTTATAGCAATTTCGCTTATCAATGTCAGATTTCCTTTTTGCTATTACTTTACAGCTCTTTTAGCCAAATATATGCGTTTGGAAACAGAACTTTCAAGAGATACTATCAACAAACTTGTTGGCAAAGACTATCCTTTGAACGGAACTTGCAAAAAGGCTATCAGAGTATCATTGACACAGCTTATAGATATGGGAGTTATCAAGCGTATCAAGATTGGACTGTACGCTTGGAATGAACCCATTTCTGTAAAAAATAAGATTACAGCAAAATTATGGGCTGAATCTTTTTTTATCAACAACCAGTTACTTGATCGTACTGATACCGAATTGCAATTATTTGACCCATATTTTCTGTATATCAAAGAGGAATAAAGATATTCTAATCAACCACCCATTCGTAAGCTCCGGCAAAATCGGGGCTTGTGTTGTTTTTGTCAGGTATCGGGAGCGCATTTCCTTTTGCAACTCGGAGCGAGGGAGATGCGGTAGGCAACCCGTAGCGAACAAGTCCGAAGTGATAAGTGGCAGTGTTGCGCATGAGTGATTGGCGGGGCGCATCTATAAGAGGTAGCGAGGTAGTGAGCGATGGCTATGCAGAGTCGCTTCGGCTTTACGGAGTGGTACGGCTGTGTTCCGATTGTCGCAAACGAGTTGGACGAGTGAGTTGCGAGCTTTCCCTTATCCCAATAGCAAAGGTGTAAAAACGTGTTCCATTTGTAAGACAACACGATGATGTGTTCCAACGAGTAGAACTCCAGCAGCAATCCGTTATCCAAACGGACGAATTTCACCACCTTATAGTCGTTCAATACATCCGACTTCAATACCCGCTTCACGGCACGGTTCATGCTTACCGCCGTGATATTGAAAAGGTCGGCTATCTCCCCGGTATTCATCCGCACATTGTCACCCGTGGCGACAATGCGGTTGTCTTCTTCTACTATGATCGTGTCGCGCCACATACGTTGTCCTCCTTTCCGCTTTTTGAATGAATCCGGCAGGAAACTATCAATATTCCCCAACCTTTTTTCCAGATTCTCCATGTCTTGATTGAGCTTCTCTTTGGTGATTTTTGCATAAATTTGAGTCGTGGAAATGTTCTTGTGATCAAGAATAGAATTGATTGTTTTTTTGTTTGTACACGATGATGTATTTTTCGTAAGACTTCTTGGACTTCATCCCGGCTTCCACTATCTTGGCATAGTCGGCGGTGAACTGTTCATAGACTTTCATCAACGTGTGGCATCGGTGCTCCAGTCCCAAGAAAGCATTCTGCACCTTTTCCGCCGTGACGAAGTTGTCCCTGTCCATAATCTCCTGATAGTGGGTGTTTATCTTCATCCGGATTTTGTCCAGCATCCGGTTTGTTTCCAATGCTACGGTACTCCTGCTCGTTGCCCGTCCCGTCTTGGTTTCCCATATTTTGGGGTTGATGGTCTGCTTGCAACTGAATTGCGTCTGTGTCCCATCGACCGTGATGCTTCCGTATTCCAAGAAATTGTAGTACTTTTGTATTAGAAAATAAGCCGATATTTGTGTTGTAATATAATCGCATATTTTAGATATAGATGGAAAATAAAATCATATTACCAGCGGAATGGTATCCGCAAAGTGCCGTCCAGTTGACATGGCCGCATGATGAAACGGATTGGGCGCCTATATTAGACGAGGTGATTCCTTGTTTTGTATCGATTGCCAAGGAGGTGATCAAACATGAGAAGCTCTTGATTGTCTGTCCGGACGAACAGGAAGTACGCAGACAATTGGGCGATGTGGATGACAGCCGGATCATTTTCAGGGAGATGGCGACGAATGATACCTGGGCACGTGATCATGGCGGTATTACTGTATTCGACCAGGGAGAACCAGTCGTGTATGACTTTGTGTTCAACGGGTGGGGGATGAAGTTCGCGGCGAATCTGGATAACCTGGTTACGCGTAACCTGTCGGTACAGGGAACATTTGCCGGCGGGGTTCAGGTCATCAATATGCAACCGTTTGTCTTGGAAGGCGGCAGTATCGAATCGGATGGCAAGGGAACACTGTTGACGACGGTCGAATGTCTTTCGTCTCAGAATCGGAACGAATATCTGCAAAAGGAAGAGTTGGAAGCCTATCTGAAGGATGTCTTCGGCTTTGAACGCATCTTATGGCTGGAAAATGGTTATCTTGCCGGTGATGATACGGACAGCCATATCGACACGCTGGCACGGTTCTGTAGCGAAGATACGATTGCGTACGTGCAGTGCAAGGATGAGTCGGATGAACATTTCGAGGAGCTGCAAGCGATGGAACAGGAGTTACAGGCTTTCAGACAGGCTGACGGCAAACCTTACCGGTTAATCGCCTTGCCGATGGCGGACCCTGTGGAATGGGAGGGAGAACGTCTTCCTGCCACTTATGCCAATTTTTTGATTATCAACGGGGCTGTGTTGTTACCCTATTATAAATCTCCGAAGGACGAACTGGCGAAGAAAGCTTTGCAACAGGCTTTTCCGGAGCGTGAGATTATAGGAATCAATTGCTTGCCGTTGATTAAACAGCATGGTTCGCTACATTGTGTGACGATGCAGTACCCGGAGGGAGTCGTGTCAATTGACAATTAAGGTTTCAAATCTAAATCATAAATTATAAATCATAAATCATGAAGTTAGGGCTGGTGCAGCAGGCGAATAGCAGTGATCGGGCTGCTAATATTGAGAAACTGAAACAAAATATTCGGGCTTGTGCTTTGCAAGGAGCTGAATTGGTCGTTTTGCAGGAGTTGCATAACGGGCTTTATTTTTGCCAGACGGAGAATACCGAAGTGTTCGATCAGGCTGAACCGATTCCAGGACCTTCTACAGAGGGCTTCGGAGCGTTGGCAAAGGAACTGGGGATCGTACTGGTACTTTCTTTGTTTGAGAAACGAGCTCCCGGTCTGTATCATAATACGGCTGTCGTTATTGAGAAAGACGGCGCTATTGCCGGAAAATATCGTAAAATGCATATTCCGGATGATCCGGCCTATTATGAGAAGTTCTATTTTACTCCCGGTGATCTCGGATTTGAGCCGATCGAGACTTCTGTTGGTAAATTGGGTGTATTGGTTTGTTGGGATCAGTGGTATCCCGAAGCAGCCCGCCTGATGGCGATGAAAGGAGCGGAACTGCTGATTTATCCGACAGCTATCGGTTGGGAAAGCAGTGACACGGAGGAAGAGAAAAAACGCCAGTTAGGAGCGTGGGTAACTGTTCAGCGGGGGCATGCCGTAGCCAATGGTCTTCCGGTCGTTACGGTAAACCGGGTAGGACACGAGGCCGATCCGTCCAGACAAACGAATGGCATTCAGTTCTGGGGAAACAGTTTCGTCGCTGGTCCGCAGGGTGAACTTTTGGCCGAACTTTCCAATAATGATGAAGAAATACGAATTGTGGAGATCGACAAGACGCGTAGCGAGAATGTCCGCCGTTGGTGGCCTTTCTTCCGAGATCGCCGTATCGATGCTTTTGGTGGTTTGACCGAACGTTTTCTGATATGAGATTCTATAACCGCATAGAGGCCGTCTGCCGTATGAACCGATTGGGTGCGGAAAGGCGGCCTTTCCTGTTTGTGATCGATTACAAGCAAGAGCAGGTGATTGTGGAAGAGCCGGATCAGATCGATTCGGAGGCATTGCTCTACAATCTGGACGGTGTGACGAATGTTGCGACTGCAAGCCGTATGAATGATCGGGAGAACCGAACTTCTGCGATCCGATGGGAAACATTCCCTATCACACAATCGGCCTACGCCGACTCGTTTCATAAGGTGGTCGGACATATCCGGGCCGGAAACTCCTATCTGGTCAATCTGACTTGCGCCACTCCTGTTCGGACCGATCTGAGCTTGAAGGACGTTTTTGTCAGTTCGGAAGCCCGGTATAAGCTCTGGATGAAAGACCGTTTTGTCGTTTTCTCTCCTGAGATATTCGTGAAGATTCGGGATGAACATATCTATTCCTATCCGATGAAAGGGACGATCGATGCTACATTGCCGGATGCCCGCAGGCGGATATTAGAGGATCCGAAGGAAACGGCCGAACATGCTACGATTGTCGACCTGATCCGCAATGACCTCAGTATGGTGGCGACCGAGGTGATGGTGACCCGTTATCGCTACATAGACGAACTACCGACACATCAGGGGGCTTTGTTGCAGGTCAGTTCGGAGATCCGGGGTCGTCTTGCCGGAGGTTGGCAGGCCGAAGTGGGAGATTTGTTCTTCCGGCTCCTTCCGGCAGGTTCCATTACCGGGGCGCCCAAAAAGAAGACAATGGAGATTATCGCGGAAGCCGAGACCTACGAAAGGGGGTTTTATACGGGTGTCATGGGCTATTTTGACGGGAATAGCCTGGACAGTGCCGTTATGATCCGCTTTTTGGAACAGCAGGCGGATGGCTCGTTGATCTTTAAGAGTGGAGGGGGAATCACTTCCCAAAGTGATTTGACAAGCGAATATAATGAAATGAAGCAGAAAGTATATGTCCCTATTTATTGAAACAATCCGGATCGAGAACGGGCGGATTCATAACCTATCCTACCATAACCGGCGTATGAATGAGACACGTCGGAACGTGCTATGTCAAACCGATGTGCTTGATTTGAACGATTACATCCGCCCTGTGAACTATCGGGAGCGGACGAAGTGTCGGGTCGAATATGATGTGGATATCCGGAACGTGGAGTATGCCGCCTATCACTTCCGCCCAGTATCCTCTTTGCGGTTGGTTGTCGATGACGAAGCCGACTATCGGTATAAAAGCAGAGATCGGAGTGTGCTGAACCGCTTGTTCGCGTGCCGCGAGACAGAAGATGATGTGTTGGTCGTCCGGAAAGGGTTGTTGACCGACACCTCTATTTGCAACGTGGCATTCTGGAACAGGAAACAATGGATCACTCCCTCCGCACCGTTACTGGCAGGGACGAAGAGGGCTTCGTTGCTGGATCAGGGAGAGCTGGTTGCAGGTGATATCCGTCCGGAGGATTTGCCGGGCTATTCCCGTATCAGGCTGTTCAATGCGATGATCGAGTTCGGGGAAATCGATCTTCCGGTTGATAAGATCGTGCTTTGACTCAGATACTCCTTGTTGTTGGCATAGATGTAGAGTAAGGTCCCGTCCTTGATGGTGTTAATGATCGGCTTGGCAAGCGACGGGGGTAGGGCGGGACAACCGAAACTTCTTCCTAAGCGGCCCGTCGAGACGGCAACAGACGGGCTGCAATAATTCGCCCCGTGCACTACGATCGCCCGTTCTTTTGCCCGGTCGTTGATTCCTTTTTCCAAGCCGTTCAGGACTAAGGAATAGCCATTTTTGCCCTGATAGGTATTTTCCGTAACGAAAAATCCCAATGAACTTTTGTAAGAATTGACTTTGTTGGAGAAAGAAGTGGCGTAATTTCCTCCGCTGTTTTTTCCGTGTGAGACGAGAGAGGAGAACAGGAGTCTCTTATGCCGGATATCCAGGACGTAAAGCCGTTCTTCCGTGGAAGGCTTTGTGAAGTCGATTAGGGTAATGATATCCTTGTTACGCCGTTCGATTGCCTGTGCTCCGGTTATCGCCTGTTCGAAAGCGGTATAGTCCACCATACTATCCAGCTGCATATCAGCATAGAGCTGTCGGCATACCGAAGACATGGCCGCCGCGGGATCAGCCGGAATCAGGGGAGACGAACTTCTGGTTGTCGTATAATTAGCCGGAAGAAATAATAAAAACAAGTATAAACAGATACGCAATAACATAAGATTGAATAATGTCGCACAAAGATAAGACTTTTAATCAAAAACGAAAACAATAGTCTCATTTACAGGTGCCCAATCATAAACGAACTTGGCGTGAGAGGTTGCATTCCGGACGCACATATGGGAGCGTGGGGTCGTTCCAAGTGTTGGGCTGTATTCGATCAGCGACTTGCGTGGCGCGTTTACCGGGACCCCGTGGATATAACCTCCGTTGGTGAACCGGCTGGCATAAGGAGCGAATCCGCCTGTCTCTTTGCTGCCGTCTACGAGGTAAATCATCCTTGCCTTCTTTTCCTGAACGACAAATATGCCTAATGGCGTTTCCTGTGCGTATGGAGGACGGTGCTGCCCTGTTGTGGCCGGATTCATGCTTCTGACCAACCATTTGGAACCTGCATGTTCGAGTGTTGCGATGTTCTGGTTGGTGACGTCGACGAATATGGCCTTGTCGAACGTGACGCTATCGGCTATCGGCTTGACATATTTTCCGGGAACCAGCCATTCCCCGTTTGTATAGATCGTTTGGATACGGAAAAGGCGGTTGCTGTCATCAAGCAATTTCACAAGAGCACCGTCACGGCCATAGCGTTCGGCAGTCAGTGTATCTTCCGGCAGATATAGCGGGACAGATTGGTAACGTTCGATACCTAAAGTGTCGGAAACCCGCTTGTAAGCATCGCGATGAAACTTCCGGACCAGCGGGGCTTCCCCGTTCTTGTTCCTGTAGTTTTGAAAGATCGCCCGACGGGACGGTTTCTGTCGAAGCGAATCGAGCAGACGGAGACCGGCACGGATCTTATCCCATTGGAATTCCCGCATTGTATCCTTGTATGGGTAAGTATCGGCCAACGTATGCTGGTCGTAAAGCAGTTCCTTTTCTATAACGGTTTCAATGAGGGGAGGGGCCGCCTCCGGTACTGTTTCTGCAACGGGAGTGTCTAGTCCGGGTAAACCAGGTCCTTGCGGCTCTCCTGGCTTTGTCGTACAGAAACTCAGTGTGGAAAGGCAAAGCAACAAGAGTATGGGAACTGTTTTCATTGTATCTGTCATTCTATTCATTATATAAATATAAACAAAAGAATAGAACGATTGTTTGTTTTTCTTTTTTTATTCCTTTTTAGGCAAACGAAGGACAAAGCGGATCAGGGCGACGAATACCTTGCCGTATTTGTCCAGCTTGAGCTGTCCGACACCTCGTATTTCGCTGAACTCGTCGAGCGTAACCGGTTTCTTACGGACCATATCTTCGAGGGCGTCATCCGAAAAGAGGATATAAGCCGGGGTATGTTCGCGTTCGGCAATCTGCTTACGGAGTTGTTGCAGGGAGTCGAGCAACGTTTCATCCACGGAAGTGGATTCGATCGGACGGATCGGACGGTATTTGTAGCCGCCTTTCTTGGTCGGCAGGGCAAAATCTTTGATCTTTTGGTAAATGGTCATGAGCGCCTGCTGCTCGCCGAAAAGGACTTTACGTCCTAATGGAGTCACTTTCAGGTGACCGGCCGACATATAGTCGATTTCAATATAACCGAGCTGAAGCATCTGATATAAGTATTCTTTCCACTCTTTGTAGCTGAGGTCTTTGCCAACACCATAGGTTTTTAGCTTGTCGTATCCTTTTTCCTTCAGTTCATCCTTTTCGGCTCCCCGGAGTATATCGATTAGCAGGTGCATATTGGCTGTTTGCCCGGTACGAAAAATACCGCTCAGGGCTTTCTGTACCAAGATGCTCCCGTCGAAACGTTGGGGAGGGTTCTTGCAGACGTCGCAGTTCCCGCAGTCCTTGTCCGTTTCTTCTCCGAAATAGCTCAGCAAGATACGACGCCGGCAGATGTCTGCCTCGCAATACCTCCGCATCCGGTTCAACTTCTGTAAACTGACGTCTTTCTGTCCGCTTTCCTCTGCAAAACGGCGAAGGAGCAGGATGTCGCCCACGGAATAGAACAGAAGCGTGTCGCTTTTCATTCCGTCCCGTCCGGCACGGCCTATTTCCTGGTAGTAGTTCTCGATGCTTGCCGGCATATTATAATGAATGACCCAGCGGACATTGCTTTTGTCTATCCCCATCCCGAATGCGACCGTTGCACACACTACATTAACACGGTCGTTGATGAAATCGTCCTGTGCTTTCTCGCGTTTGTCGGAGCTTAGCCCGGCATGATAGGCGACTGCCCGGATGCTGTACTCAGACAGTTCTTCGACCAAAGACTCCGTACTGTTACGGCTCATGCAGTAGATGATACCGCTCTGCCGGTGATGCCGGTTGATGAAATGGACGATCGCTGCGATCTTTTCCTTTTTGCTCAGCCCGCGGCGGATAGTGAGCGACAGGTTCGGGCGGTCGAAAGACGAGATGAATGTTTTAGGATCACGCAGTTTCAATTGATTCAGGATGTCCGTCCGGGTGATTTTGTCTGCCGTAGCTGTCAGGGCGATGATCGGTACTTTCGGAAAATTCTCTTTCAGAACGGACAACTGGGTATATTCGGGGCGGAAATCATGTCCCCAATGCGAGATACAATGCGCTTCATCGATGGCGATCAGCGAAATGTCGATGCGGGGCAGGAGCCAGTGCAGTTCGCTAATGATCCCTTCGGGGGAGATGTAAAGCAGTTTCACCTTTCCCTGTATGCAGAGTTGTCGTACCCGGTGGCGTTCTTCCTCCGGCATCATGCTGTTGAGCGTAGCAGCCGGTATGCCATTGGCGATCAGCCCTTCGACCTGGTCTTTCATCAGAGCGATAAGGGGAGATACTACGATGGCGGTTCCCGGCATATAGATCGCCGGAAGCTGGAAACAGATCGACTTGCCGCCACCCGTAGGCATCAGGACCAGCGAATCTTCTTTCTGCAAGGTGCGCTGTATGATTTCGGCCTGTAAGGGGCGGAATGAAGTGTATCCGAAGAACCGTTTGAGTAGTGACAATAATTCTTTCATGAGAATCAAAAAGAACTGAATATTTTTAAAAAGCACGCAAATATAGCAAATTATTGCAGAGATGCCGGATTTTTGTGTATCTTTGTCTCCATTATTTATTTATTTAACGAGCCGTGACGGCTCATACTTATTATATGACATTTGAACAATTGGAACTAATCGAGCCGATACGAAAGGCTCTCAAAAAAGAAAAGTACACAACTCCCACTCCCATACAAGCCGAAGCCATTCCCGTAGTATTGGACGGATCTGATTTATTAGGTTGCGCACAGACCGGAACAGGTAAGACGGCAGCTTTCTCCATCCCTATCATCCAAAAGATCGAAGAGCGGATTTCGAGGGGACGTAAACCGGGCATCAAAGCCTTGATCCTGACTCCGACACGCGAATTGGCGATCCAGATAGGTGAAAGTTTTACGGCATACGGGCGTTATACTCACGTAAAACATACCGTTATTTTCGGTGGCGTGGGGCAGAAGCCGCAGACAGATGCATTGGAACGGGGTGTAGACGTATTGATCGCAACTCCCGGGCGTCTGCTGGATTTGATCAATCAAGGTTTTATCCGCCTGGATACATTGGAATATTTTGTTTTGGACGAAGCCGACCGGATGCTGGATATGGGATTTATCCATGACATCAAACGCATCCTTCCTTTACTGCCCCGAAAGCGCCAGTCCCTGTTCTTCTCTGCAACAATGCCGCCGGAGATCGAACGCCTGGCCGGAACGATCCTTCATGAACCTGAGAAAGTGGAGGTGACTCCTGTTTCTTCAACCGTCGATACGATCGACCAGTCTGTCTATTTTGTTGAGAAAGTGGAAAAGATCAACCTGTTGAAGAATCTGCTGGAAGACCGCTCACTGGAATCCGTCTTGGTTTTTACTCGTACGAAGCACGGAGCCGACAAGGTTGCCCGTGTCCTGAACAAATCCGGGATCGGTGCGGAAGCCATTCATGGAAACAAAGGGCAGAGTGCCCGTCAGCGTGCCTTATCCAGTTTTAAGGATCATACGCTCCGTGTCCTGATCGCGACCGATATCGCCTCCCGCGGTATCGATGTCGACCATCTTTCGCATGTCATCAACTATGATTTGCCGAATGTACCTGAAACCTATGTGCACCGTATCGGCCGTACCGGTCGTGCCGGCCGTAGCGGGATCGCTTTTTCCTTTTGCGATGTGGAAGAGGTTCCGTATCTGAAAGATATCCAGAAGCTGATCGGTAAAGAAGTGCCGGTTGCCGGAGGCCATATGTTCGAGACGGTCGAGGTAAAGGAAGCGGTAGCCGAGAAGAAAAAAGCGATAAAAGAAGAGTCCAAGCGCCGGAATATGTTCGGTAGCAAACGGGATGGCAGCTTTTGGCGGAATAAGAAGAGAACGGCTGCAAAATAATGGGCTATCTCCTTTGATATATGCATGGAATGTTATACATTTGCCCACTTAACATAAAATTCTAAATTGAAAAATGGAAAACACTCGTCGTTCATTCCTGAAAAAGATGACCGCTGCCGGAATCGGTACGGCTGGTCTTGCATTGAGTAGCAATGCTGCTGCTACGGTTACAACAGAAACTAGTGCAGAGAAGAAAAAGAAACCCGCCGGCAAAGACGATGGTAAATTACGCTTCGGTTTTATCGGTACAGGTTCTCGTTGTCACGAACATATTAACAACGTGTTGTCTATCCCCGGAAACAAGATCGTGGCTATCTGCGATATCCAAGCTGGTCCGATCCAGCGTACGCTGGATCATATCGCCAAGTTCAATGTTCCGGCTCCGAAGGTATATACAGGCAGCGAACGTGAATTTGAAAAGATGTTGAACAACGAAGAATTCGATTGTGTCATCATCGCCAGCCCGTGGGAATGGCACGTGCCGATGTCGGTTGCAGCCATGAAAGCTGGTGTCCCTTATGTCGGTGTGGAAGTCTCTGCCGCCAATACGCTGGAAGAATGCTGGGATCTGGTCAACGTATCGGAAGCTACGGGAAGCCATCTGAACATCATGGAAAACGTTTGCTATCGTCGCGACTGCATGGCTGCGTTGAACATGGTCCGCAAAGGCCTGTTCGGTGAATTGCTGCATGCGACTTGCGGTTACGAACATGATTTGCGCGATGTCAAATTCAATGATGGTAAACATTATACTTACCAGAAAGGCGGTGAGTTACGCATGGGTAAAGATGCGTTTGCAGAAGCCCAGTGGCGTACGAACCATTCTGTCCGCCGTAACGGCGATGTCTATCCGACGCATGGAATCGGACCGGTGGCAAACTGCCTAGACATCAACCGTGGTAACCGTTTTCTCTCCTTGTCTGCTATGGCAACCCAGTCTCGCGGTTTGCATAAGTTCATCGTGGACAATGGCGGTGAAAATCATCCGTTGGCAAAAGTCCGCTTCAACTTGGGTGACATCGTGACTTCCATGATCAAGTGTGCGAACGGACAGACGGTTATCGTTACGCATGATACGAATTCCCCCCGTCCTTACTCTTTGGGATTCCGCATTCAGGGAACCGAAGGTTTATGGATGAACGATGGCGATCACGTATACGTTGAAAACCAATCCAAACCTCACCGTTGGGATGATTCGGAAGAATGGTTCAAGAAGTTCGACCATACATTGTGGTCCAAACATGAAGCCGAAGCTGCTCAGGCCGGACACGGTGGTATGGACTACGTGATGATGTTCGACTTGATCAACGCTATCCATAACAAGAAACCGGCTCCTATGGACTGCTACGATGCTGCTGCATGGAGCGCTATTTCCGCTTTGTCCGAGATGTCTATCGCCCGTGGCGGCGCATTGGTAGACTTCCCCGACTTTACTCGTGGACAGTGGATTCACCGTCAGCCGGCATTTGCATTGTCTGAATAAGAAAATTGAAATATCCATTAAAAGGCTATCGGGTTCCGGTAGCCTTTTTTTGTGGGAACGGTTGGCTATATGTAAATATTTCAAAGAGCGTTTGTGAATCGATTATCCTGCAAATATATGGCATTATAAAAAAGCGGAGTCGATTAGAGTCGAATAGAGTCGATTAATCTTTTCATGTTCATGGATCGATTCTTCCGGATTGTGATCTGCTTTTATATATAGCCTGCTGCTTTATGGTGCGAATGGGGCTGTCCAAAAAGTCGGATAGCCCCTTTTGCTATTGTTTATTTCGGTAAAAA
>OGGH01000824.1_pt1 | contig 25278 bp, 20 predicted proteins | sample 1571161 | NCBI WGS metagenome assembly OGGH01 (sample SAMEA2582053, study PRJEB24529) | metagenome | biome: Human gut stool | place: China | collected 2011 | reverse complement strand
GGGCAAGCAACAGAATAATTCTACGTTTATGAGTATAAATATGTATATAACTGCCAAAAATTAAACTAAATCTTTATCTTTAACTTTTGTCCCGGACGAATGTCTTTGACCTGATTTTCAGAGATTCCGTTCCAGCGCATAATATCCTTATTCGATACTCCCGGATATTTCTTGGCGATAGACCAAAGGTTTTCTCCTTTCCGGACGGTATACAATACAAACTCACCATCGATCGTTTCGACTTTCGGGGCTGAGGCTACGTTATCTTCCTTACCGGTATAAGCAGCCTTATTCTTGTATTGATTGGCTTTTTTCTCAGGTACATACACCACCAATTTTTGCCCCGGCCGGATCGTCATCCGTTTATTGAGGTTGTTCCAGTATTTCAGGTCGGCCAAGCGGACATTGAATTTCATAGCAATAGCTCCGGGTACATCACCACTTTTCACAGTATATACCAAACGGGCCCGTCCGTCCTGTCCCAAAGCCTGTGCATGCACTTTAATCCGGTTTTTAGGATCGGCGGTCCGATCGCTATCGTTGAAATATTTACTGCGGTTACAAGCAAAAATAGAATCCTGATTATCGATAAAACTACCGATATGGTTATAAGGCATCTTCAAAGCGTACGATTTTCCAAAACCGGCAGGAATAACGTCGGCCCGGTACTGAGGGTTCAAATCACGCAATTCTTCAACAGAAAAATCCAGCTTGGCCGCAATTTGCTCGAAATGCAAAGCATCGTTCACCATAATACTGTCACACATCGGCGGCAAGGTTGATTCTATCGGGAAAATGCCATGTTCTTTATAATAAGCGAATACATAATTCGCAGCGATAAAAGCGGGCACATATCCCCGGGTCTCTCTAGGCAGATGATAGTATATATCCCAATAATTCTTTTTTCCTCCGGAACGACGAATCGCTTTATTGACATTCCCCGGCCCACAGTTATAAGCAGCTATCACCAGAATCCAGTCTTCATAAATAGCATACAGATCGTTCAGATAGCGAACTGCCGCCTGAGTTGCTTTTACCGGATCACGGCGTTCGTCGACATAGGAATTGATTTCAAGCTTATACATTTTCCCTGTGCCGTACATGAATTGCCACAATCCACAGGCCCCCGCCCTGGATAAAGCTTTCGGATTTAAAGCACTCTCGATTACAGGCAAATATTTCAGTTCCAAAGGCATACACTCTGCATCCAACGCTTCTTCGAAAATGGGGAAATAATATTCACTCCGTCCTAACATATTGGCTACCTGCAACCGTTTTTTCACCGTATACAGTTCGATGTACGTACGGACAATATCGTTGAACGACAATGGAACGGCAGATTGTAAAGAATCCAAACGCAACAGATAAACCGAATCGTTACAGGGAATAATATTTTTACAACTCTCTGCTATACAAAGCGAATCGACATAATAAGTACTATCCCGTTTCCCTGTATACCAGCTCGTATAATAATAATCCAATTTCTCCAGAAAAGATTCCGGAATAGAATCCGTTATAATCTGATTTTCAATTACAGTATCTTGCTCTACCGAAGCAACACTATCCTCAGACACCACATTCACCCCGCATACACCATGATATAGCAGACAGGATACAGCAAAAAACAAAAAACGTATCATCTCGCGTTAAAAATTAAAAGTTAAAGTCAAACCGATACTTCCTCCGCTAACAGGACTATAGGAAGAAGTAGGTTGTAAATTAAAACTCAGATTATCATCTATCTCAAAATCATAAAAATGCGCATACACCGTGGCATCGATAATATTAATGGCATAAATAGCGGCCATCACAATATAGCACAAATCCCGGTTCCGCTTAAAAGAAGTTTTCCGGTTACTCAACGTATTTTTAAACCAGGTTTGTCCCCGGGATGTTTGCAAATAAGGATCGGTCTCCACATCGAAAGCTTTGGGAATTTTATCCCACGCGGGATTTTGCGGATAAGGCGTATCCGGATCTTTGGCTTTCGCATCCAGATACTGCACCCATTCGACATAAGCATCCCGATACTCCTTGAAACGCTTCTGATTCCAGACAATACCATAAATATCGGCAGCCATACCCCCGTACAGGATAGGCACTTTCCACCATTGTCCGTTGTATATCTGTCCCGATCCGGGAAGAAGCATAGCCATAATCGTGGCTTTATGAGGAGAATGAGGTTTCCTGACGATCTTCTCAAAAGCTTTAAGCGTATCGTCGGCAGTTACTAGCTGAGTCACCGAATCTTGCGATAAACTCAATGCTTTCACACTAAGTCCTGCCAGAATGGCTACTATCAAACAAACAATTTTTCTCATTCAATCTTATCCAACAACTCGATGATCTTTTCCAGTTCTGCATCAGACTTAAAGCCTATAATAATTTTTCCTTTCCCGCTTTCATTGCGTTTCAGTTCCACCTTGGTATCGAAACGCCGTGACAGATGTTTTTGCAACTCGATATAATCTCCGATCTCGTTACTCTTCTTCGGTTTATCTTCAACGACCGGAGCCTCTGCAGGTTCTTCCACCTGAGGATGTACCAATTCCCGGACGATCTCTTCCACTTTCCGCACCGAGAAATCATACTCCAGAATCTGTTCGAAGATCATCAGCTGGGTATCCGGGTCCTCTACTCCCAATATCGCCCGCGCATGTCCCATGGAAATTTTTTTATCCCGGACAGCCAATTGAATCTGAGCAGGCAATCTCAATAAACGAAGATAATTGGCAATAGTAGCTCTTTTTTTCCCGACTCTCTCACTCAAGCCATCCTGAGTGAGATTGCATTCATCTATCAAACGCTGGTAACTGATGGCAACCTCGATCGCATTCAGATCTTCACGCTGAATATTCTCGATCAAAGCTAATTCCAGCAGACTATCGTCTTCTGTTTTACGAATATAAGCCGGAATAGTCGACAACCCGGCTAATTTGGAAGCCCGGAATCTTCTTTCTCCGGCAATAATCTCATATTTCCCTTCTTCGACAGCCCTCACGGTAATGGGTTGTACAATTCCTATCGCTTTAATAGAGGCAGCCAACTCACTCAGAGCCTCCTCGTCAAACTCCGTTCTCGGCTGAAAAGGATTGGGACGGATATCGGCAAGATTCAACTCTTGTATGGCCGATACGACAATCTCTCTGGTCACCGGTTCTTCAGCCGCATCAGCAATCAGGGCTCCCAACCCCCGTCCTAATACATTTTTTTTTGCCATAACTCTATTTCATTTTGATTATAAATTTACGATTCGATATAAAAAGGGATACGATCGTAAATCGAAAATCTTCCTTCTGTATTTATTTTAATGTAGATCTACTTTTATTCCAAATTTCTTTTAATCAACTCTTGTGCCAACAACATATAGTCTTCAGATCCACGGCTATTTGCATCGTAGAGGATAGCAGGCTGTCCGAATCCGGGAGCTTCTGCCAGTTTCGTATTCCGGTTGATCAATGTCTTGAACACCATATCCTGAAAATTCTTTCTCACCTCTTCAACCACCTGATTCGACAACCTCAACCGGGCATCGTACATCGTCAACACAAATCCCTCGATCTCCAGATCGGTATTCAACCGTTTCTGAATCAGTTTTATCGTACTCAACAATTTTCCAAGTCCTTCCAAAGCAAAATACTCACATTGCACCGGAATAATCACAGAGTCGGCAGCTGTCAGTGAATTTACGGTAATCAGTCCCAAAGAAGGTGAACAGTCGATCAGAATATAATCGTATTTATCCCTCACCGGTGCAAGCACTTTCTTCATGATATTTTCACGGTCCTCCAGATTCATCATATCTACTTCAGCTCCGACCAGGTTAATGTTAGAAGGTAATAAAGCTAAACGGTCGATCTCAGTCTTCAATGTTGCCTTTTCTGCTTCCAGTCCGTCGACCAGACATTCATAGATGGTCGAATCTCCTAATTTTTGCACGTCATATCCCAATCCAGACGAAGCATTTCCCTGTGGATCTGCATCTACCAACAAAATTTTTTGCTCCAAAACTGCCAGACTGGCAGCAAGATTCACTGAAGTTGTTGTTTTTCCGACACCACCTTTTTGATTTGCAATAGCAATGATCTTAGACATAAATTCCCATTTTATGATATTTGTCGTAAAAGTACAATTAAAAAAATTATCTCTTTGATTTTTGAATACCTTTTTAATAACAAAAACGGCTTTTTTACTAACAATTCATTTTTTCAAACTGACAGTCAGAGATATACAAACCGCCTCACTCTCCGGGATAAACTTATCCCGAAAAACAGAAATTATTGCTACTTTTACTCCCGCAAATAGTCGGTACCCTCAATCAGGTATATTTAATCGATAAATCGAGTATTTATGTTATCAGTCATTCAATTTCTACATCCGGTATTTCTATACGGATTACTGTTATTGGCTATACCTGTTCTATTACATTTGTTCAGTTTAAAGCGATATAAAAAAGTCTATTTCAGCAACTTCAACTTTCTGGAAGCTTTACAAAAGCAAAAGAAAAACAGTTCACGTTTAAAAAATTTAGTGTTGTTGTTTCTGCGTCTATTAGCTTTAAGCTGTATCGTCATCGCTTTTGCTACCCCCTATCTCAACCCGGAAGGAAAAGCTTTACCCGCAACGACCACTCCCCGGATTTTTATCTACGCCGACAATTCTTTCTCGATGACCAATACAGGTTCGCAAGGAAGTCTTTTCGAAGAAGCGAAAAAATATCTTTTCGACATCGTCGATACCTATCCCGCCGGTAGCCGTTTCAGCTTGTTCACCAATGATAAAGTTCTTCCGGTCACATTGGATAAAGAAAAAATGCTCCAGGCTATCGGGAATCTTAAAATCAGCCCGGCCACTAAACCACTTTCTCAAGTCTATAAAGAAGTAAAAGAATCGGGAGAAAACCAGCCGGGTACGCTATTCCTGATTTCTGATTTCCAGAAAAAGAACTGTGATTTCCAACACATCACCACCGACTCAACCCTGGAATCCGTCTTTCTGATGATGAAACCTGAAAACCGAAGTAATCTCTATATCAAAGAAGTGAACTTCGGGCAAGCCTTCCATAAACAAAATCAATCCGAAACAGTATATATCACCCTGGTCAACACTTCAGACAGGGATTTTCACCATATTCCGCTCACCCTGACGATCAACGGAAAAAAGCGCAGCATCATCCAAACCGATCTCGAAGCCCATAGCGAAAAGAAGGTTGAAATCAGTTATCTGAACACAGCAGAAGACTTTTATAAGGGAACGGTAGAAATCTCCGATTTTCCGGTCCTTTTCGACAATACATTTTATTTTGCCTATCCGGTCAGTGAAAATACCGAAATTCTGTATGTATGGCAACAGGAGGAAAATCCCTATTTTGGAAAACTATTTTCGGATTCCAGCCATTTTAGTTTTACCTCCATTCCTGTCAACCAGGCAGTCCGGCAAAACCTTCCCCGCTACAGCCTGATTATCCTGGACGGTCTGACCGACAGCTCTACGGGTCTGGAAAGCATGTGGGAAGACTATCTGATGAACGGAGGCAATCTATTGGTTCTTCCGGCCTCTTCCTCTCCCGAAGTTCAGAATAAATTCTTACAAAAAATACAAGCTCCCCGCTACGACAAACGGGATACCAATACCGTAATCGCTCATATCGAAACCCAGGCAGCCTTATTCCGGGATGCATTCGAACAACCGGATATTAAAACAATACTCCCTCAAATCCGTCAGTATTACCGGCTTATTTTACCCGCCCATACCGAAATCTTATTATCGGATAAACACTCGGCACCTCTATTGGTATCCCGGCATTACGGCAAAGGAAATCTTTACCTTTCTGCTTTCAACTTTCTGCCCACCGACAGTGATCTGGTATTTCATCCTTTGTTCGTACCACTTTTGGTCAACATGGCTTTTCAGGTCAATACCGGTCTTCATACCTCCTACTTTCTGAATACCACCGCTCCCGTACTTCTGAATACCCGAACGATCCAGACCAACCAACCCCTGCAAATCCGGAACGAAAACCACACCTTTGAATTTATCCCTGAGGTGCGGAAAAATTTCAGTGGCGACCTGCAACTCACCAACGCAACGACCATACAAGAAGCAGGATTATTCGAAGTATACCAGGAAGACCGTCTGGTCGATGTACTGGCCTGGAACTACGACCGTACCGAATCACAAATGGAATTTTGTAAGGAACAGGAACTAAGCCAATATTTTCCCCGAAGCAAGGTGCCAGATATTAAAACAACCTGCTTCGATCACAATAGCGAATTAGTAAAAGAGATTGTTTTACAAGATAATAACAAATACCTCACCGGCTGGTTTATCCTGATCGCTGTATCGGCTTTATTGCTGGAGCAACTGGTGTGGCGAAAAAAACTGAACTGATGAAGCCCGAAACCCATGCCACTCCGACGGCACAAGACATCATAGCCGAATTAAATGCCCTCGGTAATCCGGATAAAGCCGCACACCTTTCCCGTTTTTTCAAAACCGGGAAAGGTCAATACGGAGAAGGAGATCTTTTCCTGGGAATCACCGTTCCCGAACAAAGAAGCATAGCACTGAAATACCGTAAAGCAACACCTCCGGTCTTAGCCGAGTTGATCTCTTCTCCCTACCATGAAATCCGGCTAACCGGCTTGCTTATCCTGGTAGACCAATTTACTAAAAACAAAGACGAAGCTTTCCGGCAAACCTGCGTCGATTTCTACCTTTCACAAACCCGAAACATCAATAATTGGGATTTGGTAGACCTCACCTGCTACAAGCTTTTGGGAGTATGGTTGACAGATAAAGACCGCGGGATATTGTATGTTTTAGCCCACTCGTCCAATATGTGGGAACAGCGGATAGCTATAGTCAGCTGTATGCATTTTGTCCGGCAAGGAGATTTCCGGGACTGTCTGGCTATTTCGGACCTGCTTCTGAACCACCCCCACGATCTGATCCACAAAGCCGTCGGCTGGTTGCTCCGTGAAACCGGCAAAAAAGACCGTCAGGTATTGAAAGACTTTTTATCTTCCCGTTCCAGCCGGATGCCCCGCACCATGCTCCGCTATGCCATCGAGCACTTCCCGGAAGAAGAACGGAAAAAATACCTGAGTAGTCATTAATTTCTTATCTTTGTCCCGTATTACACATAAAATTATGATCAGTTATTTACAAGTAGATAATCTCAGCAAACGGTTCGGCGAGCAACTGTTATTCGAAAATATATCTTTCGGGATCGGTAAAGGACAAAAAGTAGCCTTGATCGCCAAAAACGGAATGGGTAAATCCACGCTTTTGCGGATTATTGCCGGAAAAGATACCTCGGAGAGCGGGACGGTAATTTTCAGAAACGACATCACAGTGGGTATCCTGGACCAGGATCCGGCTTTAGATCCCGAAAATTCTGTATTCGAAGAAGTATTCCACTCGGATTCTCCTGTGTTGAAGCTGATTAAAGCTTATGAAGAAGCAGTTGCGCACAACCATACCGAAGCTTTAGAAAAACTGATTCCCGAAATGGATATCCATTCGGCCTGGGATTACGACACAACGATCAAGCAAATCCTCTCGGAACTGAAAATCGATACTTATGACAAAAAAATCGGCCAGCTTTCGGGAGGACAGAAAAAAAGAGTCGGCCTGGCCAAAGTATTGATCAGTAATCCGGATTTCTTAATCCTGGACGAACCGACCAACCACCTGGACATCGAAATGACCGAATGGCTCGAGGAATACCTGGGTAAATCGAATGCCACCCTGTTGATGGTCACTCACGACCGGTATTTTCTGGACCGGGTATGCAATCAGATTATCGAAATCGACGAATTCGGTCTGTTTTCTTATTCGGGTAACTATGCTTACTACCTGGAAAAAAGAGAGGAACGGATCGAAAACCGCAATGCCGCCATCGACAAGGCCCGTAACCTGTTACGTACCGAACAGGAATGGATGCGCCGGATGCCTCAGGCCCGTAGTCATAAAGCACAATACCGGATAGACAACTTTTACAAACTCAAAGAAACAGCCTCTCAGAATACGACAGAGAAAAAATTGGAACTGGACATCCAGGGTAAACGACTGGGTAAAAAAATCCTGGAACTCGACCATGTATCTAAAAGCTTCGACGGGCATTGTATACTCCGCGATTTCTCTTATAAATTCGTCAGGGGAGAAAAAATCGGTATTGTCGGGAAAAACGGAGTGGGCAAATCTACGTTCCTGAATATTATTACCCAAAATCTGCAACCGGACAGCGGATCGATTTCGATCGGCGAAACCGTGGTTTACGGCTACTACAAACAATCCGGTATCGCTTTCAATGAAACGGACCGGGTGATCGATATCGTAAAAAACATTGCCGAACGCATCGATCTGGGCAACGGGCGAATTATGTCCGCTTCTCAATTCCTGGAATATTTCATGTTCACCGACAAACAGCAATATTCCCTGGTCGAAAAGTTGAGCGGAGGGGAAAGAAGAAGATTGTATTTGCTTACCGTATTGATGGGCAATCCGAATTTCCTGATCCTGGACGAGCCAACCAATGATCTGGATATCATCACGTTGAATGTACTGGAAGAGTATCTGAAAGGCTTCAAAGGTTGTCTGTTGATCGTATCCCACGACCGTTTTTTCACCGATAAAGTGGTCGACCGGATTTTTGCTTTCGAAGGGAACGGAATCGTTAAAGATTTCCCCGGTAATTATACCATTTATAAGAATAAAAAAGAAGAAGAAAAAGAACAACTGGAGAAAACTGAAAAAGAAAAGAAAAAAACAGAGCAGCCCCAATCCACTCCGAATAATTCTGTAGAGAAAAAACGCAAACTAAGCTTTAAAGAACGCCAGGAAATGCAACAGCTCGAAACAGACATGGAACAATTGAACACAGAGAAAACAATCATCGAAACCGCATTAAATTCCGGCAACCTGTCCCCCGAAGAACTAGTAGCGCAATCCAACCGTATTGCTGAAATAATCGCTATCTTAGACGAAAAAGAAATGAGATGGTTAGAGCTCAGTGAAATCTGATCATCCGGCTTATAGTTTTTTACCTTATTCATATTATGATCCAGGAAACGATTAAAAATTTTCTTCAACAACATCACATCTCCCGGGATGCAGGATTTATATTGGCCGTCAGCGGCGGAGCCGACTCCATATGCATGTTACATGCATTCAAATACCTGAATCTGAAGATGTTGGTTTTGCATTGCAATTTTTCGTTAAGGGGTAAAGAATCGGACATGGACGAACAATTTGTCAAACGTTTCTGTGATAGTTACGGCATCGCTCACAGCGTCAAAAAATTCGATACCCTGAAGTATGCCCGCGAAAACGGACTTAGTGTAGAAATGGCAGCCCGCGAACTCCGTTACACCTGGTTTCGGGAAATGAAAGAAAAGAAAAAGATGGATTACATTGTCGTCGCCCATCATGCCGACGATGTTGCCGAAACCGTTTTGATCAATCTCTGCCGGGGAACAGGTATAAAAGGGCTAACCGGTATAAAATCCATCAACGGAGACATCCTTCGTCCTCTGCTCCCATGTTCTCGGACAGATATACTGAAATACATAGAAGACCACCAATTGGGGTTTCGGACCGATTCCACCAATAATTCACTGGATTATGTGCGTAATAAAATACGCCACCAGATCATCCCGGTCCTCAAAGAAATCAATCCTTCGTTTCTGGATACCATGACCGAAAATTGCGAAACCCTGAAAGAAACAGAAGAAATCTTTCAATACGGCATTCATCGGTTTCAGGAAGAAATTCTGGATTGCGAGGAAGACGAATTATTGATTCATATTTCCAAAACGCTGGCCACACCCGCCCCTTATACTTTTTTATATGAAACCTTGAAACCTTTCGGTTTTAACAAAGTCCAGATCCGTGACATTCTGAATACGCATACAGCTATCCCCGGCAAACAATTCATCGCCGGCCATCATACCCTGGAAAGAGGCAGAATATTCTGGCGGCTTTACGACAACAGCAAATGCAGCCGGACAATCGTTTCAATTCCAACAACAGGTATTTATACGATCGGAAAACTAAAAGTCGAATTTACGCTCTTCCCCCGTACAGAAGAGTTTGTGATTCCACAGCAACCCGATATCGCTTGTCTGGATGCCGACAAACTCCAATTTCCCCTGCTTATCCGTAATTGGCAAGCCGGAGACTATTTTTGTCCGATCGGGATGAAAAAAAGCAAGAAAAAACTCAGTGATTTTTTCAGAGATCAAAAATTCAGCAGCAAGCAAAAACAGGAATGTTTATTATTGCTTTCGGATGAAAAAATAGCCTGGATTATCGGAAATCGCCCGGACGACCGATTCAAAATCACCTCATTTACCAGTAATATATTACAAATCAGCATTTTATAACAAAATATAAAATTTGATCATAAAATAAAAAGAGGCTTCACAGCCTCTTTTTAAACACACTAACAATAAATTTACTACACTTATAAAGCAATATAATTTCTATATCTCGCGACAAAGATAGGTATTTAAAACGTTTGCACAAATTTTTTCAAAGAAAAAATCAAAAAAAACTTACATTTTTATTTTTTCTCCCTCCATTTTGTAATAATTCCTTGTCTACAAGCGAGATGTTCGAATAAGATTCAGCCGCTCTGAATAATCTTTCCTACTAATTTTTGGGATTCAAAATTTTATTATACATTTGCACACGTTAAAGTTTTTAGGTAATCCATCGAAACGACAGGTTTGTTTGTTCCATCAATTTTTAGGAACCTATTAAAACGAAGTGCATAAATAATAATTCTGAATCTTGGAAGCATGATTAGATAGCAACTTAAGATTATTATCATGAAAATGAAAAAAGTAATTATCGGTTTTATTTTCAGTTTATTTTTGCTGAGCCTTTTATCTTCATGCGCTATCGATCGTAAATGTCCGGCTTATAGTCGGCTGACAGATAGTGCTTTTTTTTATCCATCCTAACGCAAACGTTTGAGTAAATAAAAAACGGACTGTTTTACAGTCCGTAGAGTTCGTATTTTGATTTTTTTACACTAAATAAATAACCAATTTTAAACTAAAAGAAAAAAATGACAAAAATTAAAGTGGGTATCAATGGATTTGGCCGTATCGGCCGTTTGGTATTCCGCGCAGCAATGACCAGAAACGATATTGAAATCGTGGCAATCAACGATCCGAGCGAATTGGATTATTTGGTATATACACTGAAATACGACACCGTACACGGGCGTTTCAACGGAACGATCGAGATCAAAGACGGTGAATTGTATGTCAATGGACGCCACATTCTCGTAACTTCCAGCCGCGAACCGGAAGGTTTGAAGTGGGGAGAAGCCGGAGTAGATTATGTCGTCGAAGCAACAGGTCACTACCTTACCCGTGAAAAAGCGGAAGCTCACCTTCGTGCCGGTGCAAAACGTGTCGTTATGTCGGCACCCGCTAAAGACGATACACCTTTGTTCGTTATGGGGGTAAACCATCAAACTTACGACGGCAACGCAATCGTTTCCAGTGCTTCCTGTACAACCAATTGTCTGGCCCCATTGACCAAGGTCATCCATGAACATTTCGGTATCGTAGAAGGATTGATGACTACCGTACATGCTACGACAGCCAGTCAGCGTACGGTCGATGCTCACTCGAAAAAAGATTGGCGGTTAGGACGTGCCTCAGCCGGCAACATAATCCCTTCCACAACGGGAGCAGCAAAAGCTGTCGGCAAAATCATCCCTGAATTGAACGGCAAACTGACAGGTATGTCTTTCCGCATCCCGACATTGGATATATCTGTCGTAGATGTGACCTTCCGTTTAGCCCAAGAGACGACCTATGAGGAGATCAAAGCAGCAGTAAGAGAGGCCTCCGAAGGAGAACTGAAAGGAATTTTAGGTTATACAGAAGAAGAAGTCGTTTCTTCCGATTTCATAGGAGATGCCCGAACCTGTATATTCGATGCAAAAGCAGGGATCGCCCTTAATAATAAATTTGTAAAACTGATTGCCTGGTATGACAATGAGTGGGGATATTCCAATAAAATGTTAGACCTGATCGCACATATGGCCACTGTAAAAGAAATCCCCAAGGTAAAACATTTGACTTACTGCAATTAGTATTCCTTTCAAATCCTGATTAGCGCCACACTGATCGGCCCAGCTGAGATTCCTGTCCCCATTCATCGGTCAGAACCGAAAGTTCGCCAATCAGAGTTCACAACGAACTCGCTAATCAGGTATTCTGTCCCAACATTACACTTATTCGTAAATCCTTTCAGGATAATGCGTTTCCAACTGAAAATTGAAATCGTTTGAGTTGTTTTTTTCATTTTTTTTCGATATTTACTGAACCATATCAGGAATTTTTTCCGTACTTTTGAAAGGAAATGATAATTTTATAACACTTAAAAACAATAAAAATGGCAAAGATTAAAGTTGGTATCAACGGATTCGGTCGTATCGGCCGTTTGGTTTTCCGCGCAGCTATGACTCGTAACGATATCGAAATCGTAGGAATCAATGACCTGATCGATGTAGACTACATGGTATACATGCTGAAATATGACACGATGCATGGTCGTTTCAACGGAACTGCAGAAGCAAAAGACGGTAAATTGGTTGTCAATGGTCAGGCTATTCGTGTAACTGCTGAAAAAGATCCTGCAAACCTGAAATGGGATGAAGTAGGCGCTGAGTATGTGGTTGAATCAACCGGTCTTTTCCTGACAAAAGAAAAAGCTGAAGCTCACATCAAAGCCGGTGCAAAACGGGTAGTGATGTCTGCACCTTCCAAAGACGATACCCCGATGTTCGTTATGGGTGTCAACAACAAGAAATATGCCGGCGAAACGATCGTTTCAAACGCTTCTTGTACAACCAACTGTCTGGCTCCGCTGACCAAAGTAATCAACGATAAATTCGGTGTTATCGAAGGTTTGATGACCACAGTACACTCAACTACCGCTACTCAGAAAACTGTCGACGGTCCTTCCATGAAAGACTGGAGAGGTGGCCGTGCTGCTGCAGGTAATATTATCCCTTCTTCTACCGGTGCTGCTAAAGCTGTAGGTAAAGTTATTCCCGAACTGAACGGAAAATTGACCGGTATGTCATTCCGTGTTCCGACTCTGGACGTTTCTGTAGTAGACGTGACTTTCCGTTTAGCTAAAGAAGCTTCTTACGATGAAATCAAAGCTGCTATCAAAGAAGCTTCAGAAGGCGAAATGAAAGGTATCCTGGGATACACCGACGAAGATGTCGTTTCTTCTGATTTCTTAGGAGATGCCCGTACTTCTATCTTCGATGCAAAAGCAGGTATTGCTTTGAACAAGAGCTTTGTGAAACTTGTTTCCTGGTATGACAACGAATGGGGGTATTCAAACAAAGTATTGGAATTGATCGCTCATATGGCAACTGTGAAATAATCAGTTTTACTGAAACTAAAAAGCGTCTCGGAAAACGGGACGCTTTTTTATTTTCTCAAAGGAAGTAAAAAACGAAATACCCCTCCCTGGTCTTCCGATAAAAGCGGAGGCAATATTTTCAACTTGCTGAAACAGAAAAAAAGGTTTAAGATGAAGAGTTATTCTTCCATCCTAAACCTTTTTCCACAATTGGGACGAATAAATAATAATCTAAAGTTTCGCAAAAAAAGTGACCAGAAAAGGCACACTGAAATCCACTACAAACCCATGGAATATCGCAATAATCACATACTCTTTACCTGAAAATCGGGTAATAACCGGCAAGGTAGTATCCATCGTAGTAGCACCACCGGAACAGATCGGAGCCAATTTTCCGAAGCAACGGACCAGAACAGCAGCTCCCAACAAAGTAATGATCTCACGTATAATATTAGTAGTCAAAGCGATTGTGCCCAATTCCGCCCCTCTATATTCTGTGATAAAAATACTCGACAAGGAATAATAACCGAAACCCGAACCGATAGCCAGACAATCCGTTAAACGGATATCGGTCAAAAGAAAGCTAACCCCTATACTTCCTGCCAACGTGCCGACAATCGTCGCCAAAGGCACCAGTACAATCCGTAGCTGCTGACCTTTCAACGCCGCCCAGGCTTTCCGGTCACTCCCTATACTTATACCCACCAGGAACATCAACCCGTATAAAACATACATACTAAAATCCTGCTGAAGCAATTCCTGAGGCAGAACGCCCCAGCGGGCCAGAATCACTCCAGCCACAAAAAAAGCAACAATAATCAAACTTCCTTTCATTTATTCTGAATCAAAATAACGACTTAGAAATACTCAGGAAACAGAAGACTCGTCTCTCCTCATGAAAAAAAAGCGATATACCACCCAAGCCAGGATCACACTTCCCGATACTCCTCCCAGGGCCAGGATCAAACCTTTCAAACCGATCGTATCCAGATTATTCATAATCTCTCCGTTCGTACCGACAGCAATACCTAATAAGAATAACAATAACCAAATGGCCAGCATAATCCATTTTTGTACCCACCGGAACTGATAATTTTTCAATAAATACCCGGTGAATACGCCCAGCAACATAATTCCGACAATCTTCAACATAATCCTTTTCTTATAAAACTATCTTTTCATTCGGTTTATAAACTTTACAAACTTTTTCAAATACGTTTCGGGCTACAAAGTTAATACAGAAATTTTCAGTTCCAGCTGTATTCCGGTTTTGTCTCTCTCTTTTTTCCGCTATTTTGCAGGGCAGTGCTGTGGGGAGATAAAGTATATTGATTATTTTTGCCAGTCGTTTTATAGCTTTAAAATCATGAATCATTCTGTTCGAAGTCTTTTACCCTCTTTACTACTGATAGGGATCTATTTCATAGCCGATGAATTTTTCGGAACAGTTACCGGAGTATGGGTCGCCTTTCTTTTAGGAGGAGCCGAGTTTATCTATACCCGAATCCGGGAAAAAGTATATGACAAAATGATCCTCCTCACTACTTTGTTTTTTTGTATCCCGGGTCTGATTTCCATTTGGGCAAACGGTTCGGTACTTTCACAGCTACAACCGGCTATTATTGAAACGGCTTTATGTTTATTGCTAGGATTTTTCGCCTTCTCACATACCGACTTTACCCATACTCTACCTGCCGGTTACCGCAAAAATATCCACCTTTCGGGACCACAACTTCAAAGTATGCGAAAAATGTTGCGGATACTTTTTATCCTCGTCGCCCTACATACCCTACTTGCCTATACAGCCATTCTATTTTTGCCGGAGGACACGGCAAAATTCATCACTACCCCACTCTTATACATTATTTTAGGTACTTATTTTGTCGTATTTTTTATCTATAACCGTCTTTTATTGAGAAAAATGAAAAAAGAAGAATGGTTGCCTATCGTCGACGAGAAAGGAGAAGTTACCGGCCAGGCCCCCCGCAGCATTTGTCATTCGGGATCCAAACTACTCCATCCCGTCGTACATTTACACATTACCAACGATCGCCACGAACTATTCCTGCAAAAAAGAAGTATGAAAAAAGACCTTCTGCCCGGTATGTGGGATACCGCAGTAGGCGGACATATCGGCGTAAATGAGAAAGTCGAAGATGCACTTAAACGGGAGGCTTCCGAAGAATTGGGCATCACAGACTTCGAGGCCCGTTTTCTGGGTAACTACGTTTGGGAAAGTCCCCGCGAACGGGAACTGGTTTTTTCTTTTTTATGTACCCGTTACAACCATATCCACATCGATAACGATGAAGTGGACGAAGGGCGTTTTTGGACTCTGCAAGAATTGGCAGAGGGCATGGAGAAAAATAAGCTGACTCCCAACCTGGTCCACGAATACCGACTATTACTCAAACCCTTGTTTAACCGGTCATAAAATCGACCGTATTATTCTGCGCCCCGGTGGTCCCGATAGCACCGAAAACAGCCGAATAATTCCGTCAAGTCTATATTTAACTATTTTCGATTTGTTTTCTCACCAGGAAGTTCTTTCTTTGTGACACTATGGATGAATCTGTTTTGAATAAGTTAAAGATATTGGCAGAATCTGCCAAATACGATGTATCCTGTGCCTCCAGCGGTACGTCCCGGGGACATAAAGCCGGGGCGATAGGTAGTGCTGCAGGCTGGGGGATTTGTCACAGCTTTGCCGAAGACGGACGTTGTATTTCTTTGTTGAAGATCATGCTGACCAACTATTGCAGGTACGACTGTGCCTACTGCATCAATCGCAGGAGCAACGATATCCCGCGGGCAACACTCTCGGTAACCGAATTGGTCAATCTCACCATTGAATTTTACCGCAGGAATTACATCGAAGGCTTATTCCTGAGTTCAGGAGTCGTCCGCAACCCGGATTATACCATGGAACGCCTGGTACGAATCGTCAAGGATCTACGAACCATCCACCGTTTCAACGGATATATTCATTTAAAAGGAATTCCGGGAGCCAGTCCGGAACTTATCCACGAAGCCGGATTATATGCCGACCGGATGAGTGTCAACATCGAAATACCCAACGAAAAAAGCTTACAGACATTAGCTCCCGAAAAGGATTTCCAAAGCGTATTCACACCGATGCGTCACATCCAGCAAGGCGTATTGGAAAGTGCCGAAGAGCGGAAAAAATACCGGTCGGCTCCCCGTTTTGCCCCTGCGGGACAAAGTACCCAGATGATTATAGGAGCTACTCCGGATTCCGACAAAGATATCCTCCGGTTATCTTCTGCCCTTTATCAGCGACCGACCATGAAAAGGGTATACTATTCGGGATTTGTACCCGTCAATGCTTACGACAACCGTTTACCCCAATTGAAACAACCGCCGCTGGTACGGGAAAACCGACTGTATCAAGCCGATTGGTTATTGCGTTTTTATCAGTTCAAAGTGGATGAAATTGTCGACGACTCTTATCCTGACCTGGACCTTGAAATCGATCCGAAACTGGCCTGGGCACTACGCCATCCTGAAAAATTCCCCGTAGACATCAACCGGGCAGATTATGAGTTATTGCTCCGTATTCCCGGTTTAGGAGTAAAATCGGCGAAAATGATCATTGTCTCCCGTCGCTACGGTAAAATCAATGGTTCGCAATTGAAAAAAATGGGGGTCGTTTTGAAGAAAGCACAATATTTCATTACCTGTAATGAACTTCCCCTACAGACGGTTCAGGAACTCCGGCCCGAGCGGGTACGCCAGTTACTCATTCCACACAAAGGCAAACAGGAAGATCCCCGTCAGCTAAAGATTATCTTCGAATAAAACCGAAAAGCCGATGATTGTCTACCAATATGATAAAAGCTTCGACGGACTACTCACCTGTATATTCGAGGCTTATGACCGAAAAATGTTTCCGGATATACTACAGGCCGAAGGAGTTCCCCTTCCTTTATTCCACGAAGAGGTAATTCGGATTATTACCGATGAACGCAAATCCTCCCGGGTATGGAAAGGTCTTGAAAAGAGACTCTCTCCGGCCGGCCTATCCGTTATCACCTCTTGCTGGTTGTCCGAACTTCCGGATACCGACCGCTTACTATTCCGTTATATCCGCAAAGCTATCGACGCTCTCCGCCCGATCGAAATCAACTTCGGAGATCCCGATGTACTCGAAGCCACTCAGATCGCTAAGAAAGTGGGGAACGAACGTCTACGGGTTGTCCAATTCACCCGTTTTCAAAAAACCATCGACGGAACTTATTTTGCCGCCCTCGAACCGATATACAATGTACTGCCTTTGGTTATCGGTCACTTTCAAAACCGATTCGCCGACCAATGCTGGTTGCTGTATGATATCAAACGGGAATACGGTTATTATTACAATCGGCAAAAAGTCGATGAAGTCCGTTTCGAAACCAAAGGAACCCATCTTTTGACCGGCAAACTGGATCAGCAACTGATGGCAGAAGATGAACAACTTTTTCAGCAACTCTGGCGAACCTACTTTAAAACCATCGCCATCAAAGAACGTATCAATCCGAAACTGCACCGCCAAAACCTCCCCGTCCGTTTCTGGAAATACCTCACAGAAAAATAATTCATCCTCCCCTTTTATTATTATGACCGGATAATTACCACTACTCAAATTTAATTTTCACTTATAGTAAATAATTTTTGTGCACCGATCCTGCAAAAAATATAAAATTATTTTGTATTCCCCAAAAAAAGTATTTACTTTGCACTATGAATTCTGAAGCAAACTGCAAAAAATGAAATAGTTGCAAATAAAGAAAACGAACGTTTAATTTGTGTAATCATATAACCATCCCGGGAAGGTGTGTTTTTTTTATTTGCATATAAGATAATTTTTTGATTATCAAACATTAATAGGTAATTCGTCATGATTTTTTTTTCTTATAAAAATCATCCAATAAAAAACGTTGGTTAAAAAGTGAAATACTGCAAGGAGCGCTTTCGGAAAATCCGCTCACAATGGAATATGAATCAATTTAATAGAAATTGATTTAGATTTTAAGTAAATATTTTCATTTTTTATACTATAAAACAATGTTTTTAACTAACAATCAAGCAGACAAAATGAATTTTTTGTCTGGTTTGATAGTAATATACAATAGGATGAATAATTCCCATACAAGTATTTCAGGTCGAGAAGATCGTTCGAAAACGATCCAGACGATCTTTCTGCTCGGATTCCTGCTATACGGATTTACTGTTACGGCAGAGAAGATAAACTGCGATGTGCCTGTCTGCAGTACTGAGAGTTATCGGTCGAAGACGAATACACTTACTGCCGGACAGGATACGGTTGTTTTTCGTTTTGCTCCCCGGCGCTGTATGTTCTGGGCCGATTACAAAGGAAATGCAGCCGCTATTGATTCGCTTACCCGCTCCATCCGACAACACAAATTTTCAATCGAATCGGGTGACATAAAAGTGCGCGTACTGGGTTTTTGCTCCTCTTATGATTCTTTTAAAAAGAATCTTGCAATTGCAAAAAACCGAAGTAACCAGATCAAATCCTATTTTATCGTTCACGAAGGACTGAAAGAAGATCATTTCAGGACGACGAATTCCACGCAACGATGGCGTGGAATGACAGATGTGATCGCTGTAGCCTATATGTCTCCGAATGCAAAGATAGATACAGTACCCGACATTCTATCCGAGAGAGACGTTGTGCCATCCGATTCATTACCCGGAAATGGAAAATCCGAAAACCGTCCGGAATCGGAGATTCCGGAATCCTCTGTTGCACCCGATATGTCTGACAAGGCTCCGGAAGAAATGCTGTCCGTCCCCGGACGCCCCTCTTACCGCTGGGCTGTCAAAACGAACGTCGCCTATCTGGCCGCCACGGTCGCCAACCTTGGTGTGGAGTACAGCTTCGGCGACCACTACTCGGTCGACCTGCCGGTTATCTACAGTCCCTACACCGTGGCACGCAAATACCGCCTGCGCTTTTTGGCTATTCAGCCGGAGTTCCGTTATTGGCTGAAAACCCCGATGCAGGGTCACTTCTTCGGCGTCCACCTCAATATCGGTGCCTTCAACATCGCGGTAGACAAAGAGAAACGTTACCAGTCGCCCGACGGCTTCTACGGCGCGGGCCTGAGTTACGGTTACGCACTGCCCTTCGCCCGCCACTGGGCAGCAGAGTTCACCCTCGGCGCGGGATATGTCCACACAAAATACGACACTTATTATAATATACCGAACGGCGCCCGCTTCGAAAAGGGACAATCCTACAACTACTGGGGCCTGACAAAGGTGGGAATCAACCTGGTGTACCGATTCGGAAAATAAGGGAGGAGCAGAAGATGAAAAGAGTAACAATATATATCGCCCATTTGCTCGTCCTTGTATTGACGGGCTGTGATAAGACCGTACTGGAATTTCCGGAAAACGGAGGCGTCGATCCCACGCTGGTCAACGTGAACCTGACCCTTGCGATCGACCCGAAAATAGAGTCCTACGTGCCGGCAGAACGCTCCAAAGCGTCGGAGGCCGACCTGTATGATGTGCGCTGGATCGTCGAGGTATTCCGCGACGAGATTGCCGGCGAGCCCGTGCAGCGGTATGTGCTCGGCTGCGAACAGGCGGCGGACGGACACCATACGATCCATACCTCGCTAGCGCTGCACGCCGCCCGCTACCACGTCGTGGCATGGATGGATTACGTAGACGATGGTTCCGTGTCCGACAAATACTACACGATTCCTTCGCTCTCGGCCATCAGCGTACCTGAGGCCGGAAGCTACATCGGCAACGAGGAGCACAAGGACACCTATGTCGCCCGGCAAGAGATCGACCTCAAGGGTTACCGCGACCGCTGGAACGAGACCGTGGATGCAACCGTGACGCTCCAGCGCCCGATGGCCAAGATCGAGTTCATTACTACCGACATCGACAAGTTCCTCGACGAGCTGGCCGTACGGCGCCCGAAGATGACCGGAGCCGTAGCCGGCGACCTGTTGTCCAAGGCCCCCGACCTCTCGACGATACGGGTACAGGTAGATTACGCGGGGTACTTCCCGTCAGGTTTCAACGCCTACACGAACAAACCCAACGACGCCCGCACAGGGATGGGATTCGGGTGTAACATGACGCCCCTGACGGGCAAGGAGGCCCACCTGGCCAGCGACTATATCTTTGTCAACGGCTCCGAATCGGCCGTGAAAGTCAACCTGACGATTCGCGATAGCGAGGGCAACCTGCTGAACCGTATCGAGGGCATCGACGTGCCCATCGTACGGGGCAAGCTGACGACTATACGCGACGAATTCCTCACACGCGACTACGCCCCCGGCATCGGCATAGACCCCGGTTTCGAAGGCGACATCAACATTACGATCCCCGACTAAACAGATATCCGGATGAAAAAGACAGTTACCATATTATTTCTCGCACTGACCGTCCTTGCCGGCTGCAGCAAGGACGAGAACCCCACGCCCGCCCCGGCGGCGCCCGTGGGCGGTGTGATCTCCCTGCTCTCGGAGGGCACACTGGAAAACGAACCCGCGGCCAAGGCGGCAACGCGCGGGGAGACAGCAGCAGGACAAACATTGACCTACACCTTCGAGGCATGGACAAAGGACGCCAATCCCCGATGCGTACTGCATAAGACAGCAAACGGGACGCTTGACGAAGCCGCCATCGAGATCATGCTGGTGCCCGGCACGTATGACTTCCTCTTCTGGGCCGATTACGGCACGGGAGCCTATACGACCGATGACCTGCGGAATGTAACGGTGGCCATGACCTCCGGCAGTACTCCCGCGACCTATACCCCCGGCAGCGAACGCGACGCCTTCGCCTACGCCCTGCCCGGCGTGCAGTGGAACGGCGGCAACGGCGTATCGGCCAGGCTGAAACGCCCGTTGGCCAAACTGACGATGCAGAACAAGGAGGCGTTCGGCACGGGCGGCCAAACGGTGTCGGTTACCTATACGAACGTACCGACACAGTACGATGTGCTAACCGCAACGGCATCCGCTCCTCAAACCCTGACAATCGCGTTCCCAACGACAACCACTGGAGCGGCATTGGTGGGCGAAGACTTTCTCTTCGTGCCTGCCGAAGGAAAATCCGTCGGGCTGTCGATCACGGTTGGCGAAGTAACCAAGAGTCTCGACGTGCTGCAGCTGCAGCGGAACTACACGACCAACGTGACGGCCACGTTCGAGGAATCCACGCCGTGATTTAAGACGACACAGAGACTATGAACGGAAAGATGAACAGAAAACCGATATATAAACAATAATACAAACCGTTGGGTTACTGCCTCCTTCCGGAGAATCCGAAATCCACATATTTTTTGCAGGTGGCTGTGGAGGTTAATCCGTTAACGCTCAATATTTTATGAACAAGATCTTACTATTAGCGGGAATGTTGACAGCATTTACCGCATGTCAGAAGGACGAGATGTCCGCACCGGATGCGGGGGCGACGTCTTCGTTTACGGTGAGTATTCCGCAGAGCGGAGTGCAAAGCCGTGCCGTGACCGATGATTTCGGCAAAGGGACCTCGGTCAACCGCTGTATTTTGGAAATCTACCACGGCGACCAGCTTTACAACCGTATCGTGAAGCCGGTAAGCAACAAGCAGGTTACATTCGATAATCTGCGTCTGGTATCCTCGCAGACCTACGACTTCGTGTTCTGGGCGGACTGCGCTACGGCGAACTCAAGCAGTGACGAAGGTTTCGACGATAAGGTATACACCACCACTGCAAGGGGTGGTTTGAAAGCCATCACGGAGAAAGGCGAGTTCGTGGGCAACAGCGACGAGCGCGACGCGTTCTTCTACCACGAAGCTATTTCCGTCAACGGTTCCTTCACGAGAGACGACATCACCCTGAAGCGTCCTTTCGGTCTGCTGGTGGTAAAGACCAACGACCTGAACGAAATCAAGGACGAGGCGCTGAAACCTACGGGATACACGGTCGCTTTCAAGAGCCTCCCCACAACGTTCAACGCCCTGACGGGCGAAGTGAGCGGTTCGACCGAGGTGACCTATACGGCAACGGAGTTGGCCAAAAACGACGGCACGATCTCGATGGACTTCCTCTGGGCCGACGATAGCGAGGCCGCGCTCTCCGACTTCACGATGACGTTCTACAACGACGGCACGGAAATCTGCACGAACGACGCTTTCACCAATATTCCCATCCGACGTAATTACCGCACCAACGTATCTGGTAACCTGTTGACCAAGCAGGGCACGATCAGTGTGACGATCGACCCGGAATTCGATGAAAACAGCCCCATCGAGAAAGTCGTTGCAGAAGTAGAAAGTGCGGAAGATGTCAAGGAGGCACTCAAGAGCGGCGCGACCGATATTATCGTCAAGAATCTGGCGAATCCTACAGGCAACGAGATCGTGATACCGCAGATATATCCTACGGATAACGACGTAAAAATTTCGCTTACGCTGCCCGAAACAAGCAATCCCGTTACCATAAAGTACGAGTCTGCCGCCAGTGGAGAAGCAGGTAACCAAGATGCTCCCGCAAATATTACCATCACGGCCAATACTTCCGGAAAACTGACCATCAACACCCCGGAATCGACGGTTATCCTGAGCGGTTCCTTTGGAGAGATAGACGCCACGACAGCAGATAATACGCTGATCGTGCCCGAAGACGTTACGGTAACAAAGCTGAACGTAATAAAAGGTAACGTAGAGATCTACGGTACGGTTGCGGAAATTACATTCGAGCAAGGAGCCGGTACTATTACGACCTATGGCGTGGGCGATGCCGCCACGCTGAAGAAGGCCGCCGAACTGGTGGCCGGGAGCAAGTGCGCCAAGATCGTACTGATGGCCGATATCGACCTGCAAGGTAGCGCCGACAACCTTTGGGAGCCGATCAATGCCGAAAATAACGTCTTCGCCGAGTTCGACGGCGGTAAGCACACCATCCATAACCTTTATGTGGACAACTACACAGGACATGCCGATGCCAAAGGTTATCATTACGGCGGTCTGTTTTATGTACTCCGGGGTACGGTCAAAGACTTGACCATCGACAATGCCAACGTAACCTGTTTCCGTGGCGGGGCGCTGGTCGGTCGTATGGATCAAGGCTCGGTGGAGAATTGCCATGTCAAGAACGTAATGCTCACCGGTTATCAGAAAGTGGCTGGTCTGGTCGGTTTTGTCAGCACCGGCTCCAAGGATGTGACGATCCGCAACTGCTCGGTCGATCAGTGTGCAATCAAGACCACGACTCCGGAAGAGGGACTCTATCAGGCGGGGGGGCTGATCGGCTACCTGCAGACGTTCGATCGCAATGTACTGATCGAGGGCAACTCGGTAAGCGGCATTTCGTTCGACAAGGTCTACGAATCGGCCCCCCATGTGGCCGATAAAGTCTATGACATGGAACAACTCTACTCGCATGCCTTCATAGGCACGATCGCCAACTTCTCGACGAAACCGACGGCTTATTACCTGTATAAAGCCGAACTGCGCGACAACACCGTCGCCGAGCAAGTCAGCGGCATTCCCACCTGCGACCGTACCGACGAATATATCGGGTGGTGGGCCGGCGATTATAATAGCGGTAAGCCGTATGCTCCCAAAATAATTGTCAACGGCGAAACCAAAGATCGTTGGATCGAAGTAAAACGTATTTATAACATCCTGAAAGCCGGAGGGGATATTAGCATTTATCGTGATTGCGATCTGACAAAATGTTCCGAGACGAAAGCAGCAATCGCCATCGAGAAACCTACGACACTGACGATTGCCCAGAATGCCACCCTGACGGTCGGCAAACAGCAGATCGTCAACAAGAGTAAACTCACGGTTAAGGGCCCCGGTTCTATGTCGGCCACCGATTATATCTTCATGAATGAAGCCGGTGCAACGTTGACAATCGAAAACGGAACTTATACCGCTACGAAAGCTACAGATGCCAACGGCGTGGTTATCTACAATCAGGGCATCTGCCATATCAAGAACGGAACCTTCGACGGTCCCGGCTTTACGCTGATGAATACCGGTAGCGCCGATATGACCATCGAGAACGGTAACGTCATTAACCGGAATTCTCCGACGGGTTATGCGCTGATGGCAGCCGGCGGTGGTAGCAAGCTGACTGTCAAGGGTGGTCGGATCGAAGCCATCCAGTCGATCGGAGGGGCCAACGTAACGATATCCGGCGGTACGATTCTGAACGACTGCCAATACTATGCGCTTTACAACGAGGGTGGCAAGACCACGATTACAGGCGGGTATTTCTCCGGTTACCTGGGCATGAAAGACGTGCATATCGCCAGCGGTACGGTAGCAATTCAGGGCGGTTATTTCGAGGATAACCTGACTGCTGCAGCCGACGGATACGTTTATAAAGACAATGTACAGACAGTAGACGGCATCACCTACAACTACGAGGTAGCGGCTCAATAATCATGACAATCCGCAGGAGCCTGACCGCTCCTGCGGGTACAAAGGAAAAAAGAAAACAAGTTCTTAAAAATCAATTGTAAACCGTTGAGTTACTGCCTCCCTTCCGGGAAACCCGAATGGAAGGTATTCATTAACACACAATACTTTATGAATAAAATCTTACTATTAGCGGGAATGCTTGCTGCATTTACCGCGTGTCAGAAGGATGAAGGGCTCGTTTCCGGCGGAGCGACCTCCCAGACCATTACCGTTACCATCCCGCAAGGGATGCAGACCCGTGCCACAGCGGCAGACTTCGGCAACGGGGCGAAAGTCGACCGTTGTCTGCTCCAGATCTACCGCCCGGGGACGACTCCGACAAAGTATGACGAACAACAATCCGCCACCGTGCAGAAAGGCACCGATGGTAAACTGACCGCAACATTCAACCTACGGTTGGTGGCC